>PJUC01000062.1_pt1 | contig 105270 bp, 92 predicted proteins | sample 1512161 | NCBI WGS metagenome assembly PJUC01 (sample SAMN08177676, study PRJNA422409) | Soil metagenome, whole genome shotgun sequencing project. | isolation source: Soil enriched on filter paper | place: USA: Madison | collected 2015-01-15 | reverse complement strand
ATTGCCTAGGTATAAAAACCTTCACGGAAAGAGAATTTGCCGCTACCGTTTTAGGTAATCTTTCTAAAAGGCTAACTTAAACAATTAAACCTTTCTATTATTATACAAATCTAAAGGACGGTTTTCTTACCCTACATCGGTGCTACCATCTGCATCAATATAGCTGTAAACCAACCTGCATAAGTACCAATAGCATAACCAAAAACCGCCAAAATAACTCCAACGGAAATCAAGGAAGGGTGGAAAGCTGCCGAAGTCACAGAAGCTGAAGCTACACCACCTACATTAGCCATACTACCTACCGCAAAATAAAAGAAAGGCACTTTAAAAATCTTTCCGACGATCAACAACAACAAAGCATGCACACTCATCCAGATCAATCCAACCACCAATAATCCAGGATTTCCAGCAATCGCCGTAATATCCATCTGCATACCAATTGTCGTAATCAAAATATATAAAAACACGGTAGCTACCTTAGAAGCACCAACATACTCCAGTTTCTTAGCTGGTGTAAAGGAAAGGATAATCCCGATCACCGAAGCAATGAATATCACCCAGAAGAAGTTGCTCGTTAAGGAGAATTTTGCCAGTTCTGGATGGTTGGTTGCCATATAAAAAGACAATGGTTCGGCAATTAAAGCTGAAAGGGCAGTACCTCCAAATGCCAAGGCTACAATATAAATCAAATCTTTTGTTTCTGGAGTCCTACTGTTTGCTTTGACCTTAGCATCCATTTTTTCCTTTAAAGCCTCTACATCCGAAGACTCCGCTTTAAAGAATTTATCAAACTGCTTGGATTTACTAGCTCCGTATAACAAGAATGCCATCCATAAATAGGCAACAAATACATCCACTGCAATGATGGCCGAGAAAACCTGTGGAGAAGGTTGTAAAATCTCCTTCAAAGCCACCTGGTTTGCCGATCCACCGATCCAGGATCCAGCCAAGGAACCTAATCCTTTCCAGACCTCATTAGGCGTAGCACCACCGACCACTTCCGGTGCAACCAAGGAAGTTAACCATACAGCTAACGGTCCGCCAATGACGATACCTACCGTACCTGTTATGAACATTAATCCGGCCCTTTTTCGCAATGCCCACATCTCTTTCAGATCCAGGTTTACTACGAACAAGATCAAACAGGCAGGCAATAAATAATTGCTTCCAATGCTTGTTAATGGGGAATTCGCGCCATCAATGATGTTTAAGGAATTGAGCAATCCCGGTAAGAAATAACAGAGCAATAAAGGTGGGATGATATTGAAAAATCCCTTAACATATTTATTCGAAAAGTTCGATGTATAGAACACCAAACCTAAAATTACCATCAGTAGTCCCAATACAACAGAAGTGTTACTGATCAAAGGGAGGTTTTCGGTTTCTGGTATTTGCATAAACTTGTAATAATTGTTAATTTGCTGTGAAAATAGTTATTTCCATTGACTAATTTTTAATAATTACCCAAATTGCATGGGTAAATTCAAACTAAATCGAAATAATAACAGGTAATGGACCGCAGAGATTTTATTAAAAGTAGTGGCATTCTGGTAGGAGCCAGCACATTGGATATGCCCGATTACAGCATGGATGCAAAGAAGAAGATCAAGGTAGGATTGATAGGATGTGGCGGTCGAGGGACAGGTGCTGCCTTTCAGGCGCTGAACGCTGATCCGGATGTGGAAATTGTAGCGTTGGCGGATATTTTCCAAGCACAACTGGATACCGCTTTGGCATCCTTGATGGAGGCGCACAAGGAACGCGTAAAAGTTTCGGACAAACGTAAATACATTGGTTTCGATGCTTATCAAAAATTGATCAACAGCGATGTGGATGTGGTGTTATTGGCTACACCACCATGTTTTCGCCCGGACCATCTCGCTGCTGCAGTGAAAAAGGGAAAGCATGTTTTCTGTGAAAAACCAATGGCAGTGGATATTCCTGGTGTACATAAAGTAAGGGAAGCGGTTCAACTGGCTAAAGATAAAAAATTGAATATCGTTTCAGGTTTCTGTTTCAGGTATACCAATCCTAACCGTGAATTGGCAAAGTTGATCCATGGCGGAGCGATCGGTGATATCTACTCGATCAGTACCTTCCGCTTGGGTGGTGAGCTGACCGAAAAGGTTAGGCAGCCACAATGGGATGATCTGACCTATCAACTGTATAACTGGTTCTATTATCAGCGCTATTCGGGCGATATCATTGTGGAACAAACCGTACACAGTATCGATTTCATGAACTGGATGCTGAATCGCGGATTGCCAAAAACCGTTTCGGGTACCGGTGGCCGGCAAAGTAGACCTTGGGATAAATATGGAAATGTATTTGACCATTTTGCCATTGAATTCGATTATGGGGATGGGGTGAAAGGTTATCACTTCGGTCGGCAGCAGAATGGAACGCAATCTCGGAACTCCGTAGAAGCTATCGGAACGAAAGGAGCAATGAATGTGAGTGTATTGAGTAAATATGAAATTACGGGTCAGAATCCATGGAAATTCGCAGGAAAGACTGATAATATGTACCAAACACAACATAATGAGCTTTTTGCGGCAATCAAGAATAAGCAGGTGATCAATGATGGTGATTTCATGGCAGATTCTACTTTATTGGGAATCTGGGCGCGTGAAGCTGCCTATTCAGGTAAGATCATCAGTTTGGAGGAGATCCAGAACTCGACCAAGGTTTATGGGCCAAGTGCCGATGAATACAGTTGGAAGATGGAAATTGATAAGGCGTTGATCCCAAGGCCAGGTTTGGCAACTTCTTAATGCCATACATAGCTATTACATTGTTTAGAGATAGTATCCTTAATTAATAATGAATCAAAAAATTAAGATTTTGGTGGTGGGCTGTGGAAATATGGGAGCATCCCATGCACAGGCCTACCATGATATGGAAGGTTTTGAAATCGTAGGCTTGGTTTCCCGTGGGGCGAGCAAAGAGATTTTAAATGTGCGGCTGGAAGCCGATTATCCTTTATTCGATGATTATGAAACCGCCTTGAAGGAAACCCAACCTGACGCGGTTTGTATTTCTACTTATCCGGATACCCATGAAGCCTATGCCATCCAGGCATTTGAGGCCGGAGCGCATGTGTTTATCGAAAAGCCATTGGCAGATACGGTGTTGGGCGCGCAGAAGGTGGTTGAAGCAGCAACAAAGGCCAATAAAAAATTGGTCGTGGGTTATATCTTAAGGCATCATCCTTCTTGGATCAAATTTATTGAGGTTGGAAAAACCATGGGCTATCCTTTGGTTATGCGCATGAACCTCAATCAGCAGAGCCATGGGTACATGTGGGATGTGCATAAAAATTTGATGAAGAGTTTGAGTCCGATTGTGGATTGCGGGGTACATTATATTGATGTGATGTGCCAGATGACGGAGGCAAAACCATTGTCCGTTTCGGCTATTGGCGCTCGGATGACCAATGAAATTCCGGAAGATAATTATAATTATGGGCAGTTGCAGATTAGGTTTGATGATGGGAGTGTGGGTTGGTATGAAGCAGGTTGGGGACCAATGATCAGTGAAACGGCATTTTTTATCAAGGATGTGATTGGACCGAAGGGTTGTGTTTCCATCGTAGCGAATGATGCTGGGAAGGCTGGGAATTCGGATTCCGTGGAAGCCCATACCAAAACGGAGTCGTTGAAGGTGCATTATGCGGACATTGATAAGGAAAATGAATTCCTTAAAAAGGATGAATGGATTGATTTAACAGATGAGCCAGATCATCAGGAGCTGTGTAATCGGGAGCAGGCATTCTTTTTAAAAGCAATAGCAGAGGATTTGGATCTGGAGAAATCTATGCAGGATGCGGTGAATAGTTTGAGGATCGCAATTGCATGTGATGAGTCGGTGAAGACCGGGGAGATTGTTTCCCTTTAATTGTAGTGAAGAATTGGGATTTTGACGCTTCTTGTTAAATGTAGTTAATTTTAATTAAGTATTTAAATGTTTTTTTATTATTGAGAAACAAAATGTAATCATAATAAAAATGAATAAAATAATACTAATTATATCAATATTATTCCTAGCAACAACTACTAAAGGACAAGTCTTGCTTGTCGATTCAATTACAAACGAGCCTATCGTTGGAGCATCGATATATTCTAATAACGGGTTATCTTTAGGAGTATCTGATATTAATGGAATTATAGCTATAAATAATTATAATTCAGATAAAATTTTAATTCAACATATTTCATATGAAAACAAAGAAATATCTACTAAAATATTAAACAAATCAATAACCATCCTATTAAACCCTCGTCATATCCAACTAGATTCTATCGTAATACAGAATCCAAACATGTATGATTATGTAGTTCTAAAAGGATATTTTAGAACTTATGATTTCTTTAACAATAATCCAAGATATTTCTATGATGGAATCATAGAATATTATATACCTATAAAAAATCAGGGGAAAGTATATCACAAATTATTAGAGTATCGCTATTTTCAAAATAAAGAAAGTGTTAATGATTATATCCGAATTTTTGGAAAAAAATTTTCAGATCCTCCTACAATATTCGCTATAAATTCAAATTTATCTATCAATCAAATCCCTAAAGGTGTTAATTATATTGATCAAGGAGATAAGATTTTATTTATGAAAGATGGTTTAAATATGGGGTTTATACAAAAAACAAAAACTGGAAATATTCAATTTTATTATGATAAGGTTCCTCCACAAGGTAAAATTACTCGAACTTTTTTTAAAATAAAAGGCGAACAATATCGAGGCTTTATTCTAGAAAATTATTCCGAAACAGATATTAAAAACCCTTCCCCAAAAAATTTAATTAGTAGAACTAGATTTACATCAGGAGCAGTAAAACGACAAAAAAAGCATGGTTTTATCCCAATGGAGACTTTTGAAGAGTTTTTTGTCTTAGAGCGTAGATACCTACAAAGAACAGATGTTGATAAGCTAAAAAAATCTTTTACTAAAAGTATTTATTTAGATGAGAAAAGTAATTATAGTAGAAAATTTTGGACAACTTTAGAAAGCTACAATATCTCTCCTTTATCAAATAATATTTTAAAACAATTAAACACTGTTTTAGTAGAAAGGTAACTAACTACTGTCCTTGTAATTATGGAAAATTAATGTAAATTAGAAATATTAAAATTGGATATGAAGCAGGAAAAGTATAAAAGAAAAAATATTATTAACTCATTGTTAACAGTAATGATAATAGTGATTTTAATAGTTTTATTACGACTAGATATTGACAAGTCTATTATTTGGCTAGAACAATTATTTAAATAAAAAATATGGTCATTATGGCGGTGTTTGACCTTAAAAATTAAATCACAGCAAGCCAACGGGCCACATCCAATTGGCTTGCTATGATCGTTGAACATTTAGTTTGCCTGTCTTCCAAGATTTCCAAAAGGTCGATCCTTTATCTAATCCGCTAACACCGAAAACTCTGCTCCAGAGGCGAAATCCTGTCCGTTTTGCGAACTCAAAGCCGTAAAACGAATATACCTCGCCAATACAGGTTTTGTCAACATGATCGTCTTCAATTTATTGCTTCGATCAAATTCCCCTTCAGCCACAGGTTCTGACCAATTCTCCCCGTCCAAGCTTACCTGAATCCTATATCCTTTTACATTTCCATTCGATCCATTCTGTCTCGGCAAATACGTAAAGCCCTTGATTTTCTTCGCCATGCTGGCATCAAAGTCAATCCAATGCGGATATTGCGCAACTGTTACCGAATACATCGTATGCCAAATCGTCGATGGGTCGCCATCAATTATATGCTCGGCATTTCCTTCACCAATCTCCTGGCTGGATACAGATTTGATTTCCATCTGAATACTTTCAATCTTTGGAAAAACCACACTAGCTTTCAGTTTTTCTTTTCCTTGGTACCATGCCGTTACCTTACCACCTTCACGTAGGTTAAAAGCGCCCTTATAAACAGATGCTTTGCCTTGCCCAATCTGTACCATCAACGGGGAACCATTCGAATCCGTACGAACATCCACCTTTCCAGAACGATCGCGGGTGATCGATAATGGCATATCCCCAGCCACAGCAGCTTTTGCCTGAGTTGCAACATTATTCTTAGCCACCGGACGAATAATAAAACCAAAATCATGCGCTCCAGCTTTCACACGGTCCTGCTCTAATGGAGGACCCTGTCCACAACTGTTACCTCCCAACCCAGTAACCTCAGCCATCAGATACAAATGAGTTCCAGAACTTTTCGGCAATTGATATTCATGTGGCGCCAAGGTCATTTCCAATTCCGACCAAGGCAATGCTGAAGCAGAAAACGTATTCTTCGCAATAAAGATAGCACCATCGCCAGTGGCATTGGTCAATGCACACCACCTCAATTCTTCCCTGTTACCGGTAGATTGTGGTTTCGGCCAATTGACCATCTGGTCCTTTACCGAGCTTTGGTATTGTTCAATGAATTGTCCCGTTTTCCGATCCGCATAATTATTGATTGGTCCACGGCCATAATATTGGTAATTGCTATACTTCTCAGGTACCTGCATGGTAAAACCTAAATGCGGTAAAACAAAGGAACTGTTGTTGGAAGTAATGTTACTTTCCAGTTCGATCGACCCATCCTTATAGATCGTCCAAATATAATTACTAGAAAATTTAAAGTCGTTCTCCCCAAATGGACGGTCTTTATGGTCTTCAATCGTATATGTTCCTGAACTTCCACCACGGATGGTTCCGCCATTTTTCGCTTGAGATTCTACTTGGTAGATCAACACATAAGCCCCATCCTCTCGCTGATAGCTGTTTCTGGATTTTACCCTATGCTGTAATTGATGCAAACCTTTTTCGAACCACTGTTGATATGCCCAGTTATCATTGTCCAATGGAGCACGTAAAGCATCCAATTTAGGGCCTTCACCCGCACGAATTACTTCCTCTCCCTGGTAACTCAATTGATAAATGGTTCCTGTATTATTATCAAATTTCACGTTAAACCCATCGCCTTTGATCTCTTGAATTGCACCTTCCGCGCCTATCATCAGCTTACTTCCTTTGGCCAGATCCGCAATGGATGGAAGGAAAGTCATCGGTTTAACCAATAATTGTTCTTCCATCTGTACCTGCCCTTGTTTTGCCCAAGGCATATCTTTCTTATGTACGAATTGAACCTTTAAGAAATATTCCGAACTGGCCTCTAGTTTGTCATAGGCATATGGAACCTGGAATTCTTTATGTTTTCGTGGAGCAATTCCATTGGAACCTTCCGTTGCGAAAGTGCCTTTCTGCAATTCCTTGCCATCTTTCCATAAAGACCAATTGATCTGGTAATCATCCAATGAGGTAAAATAGTTTTTATTGAAAACATCAATCTTCCCGGATTTCATATCCACCGCCTTTACGCCCACATTCTGATATACCTTGCGGACTTCATAATATTGAGGTTTTTCTTCCAGATTAGCAAAGATCAAACCATTCATCACAAAGGTTCCATCATTTGGTTTATCACCAAAATCTCCACCATAGGCCAGGTATTTTTCACCCGTTTTCTTATCGTAATAATACATGGATTGATCGATCCAGTCCCAGATAGCACCGCCCATAAAGAAATTGGTAGATTCGATGGCTTCCCAATAATCGATCAAGTTACCCGATGCATTGCCCATGGAATGGGAATATTCGGAAATATGGAATGGATATTTGAGGTTATATTTTCCTTTTACAGCACCACGAACCCATTCAATGGAAGGGTACTGGTTGGAGCCGATATCTACGATACTGTTGTTCCTTTCGTATTGAACCGGTCTGGAATCATCCACTTTTTTGATCGCATCATACGCATGCACAAAATTCTTGCCCGGTCCAGCCTCATTTCCTAATGACCAGATCACGATGGAAGGATGGTTGATGGTGGCATGTACCATTTCCAGATTTCTCGCCACGTGTGCATTTTTCCATTCCACAGGATTGGAAAGTGAAGCATCGCCATAGTAATATTGATGGCTTTCGATATTTGCCTCATCCTCGAGATAGATACCATATTTATCACATAGATAATACCAATAAGGATCATCTGGATAATGGGAGTTTCTGACATGGTTGATGTTGGCTCGTTTCATCAACATGATCTCTTTTTCCATCTGTTCGTGGGAAACAACCTTACCTTTTTCTGGGTTGGTTTCATGCCGGTTTACGCCTTTAAGTTTTACCGTTTTTCCATTGACATAGAAATAACGACCAGCCAATCCAAATTCATCATCTGCGGCTTTGGTGTCTTTCAATTCTACTTTTCTGAAACCTATGTAACTGGAAACCACCTCGACAAGCTTACCTTTATTGTCCAACAATTCGGCAAGAAGCGTGTATCGGATAGGCTCTTCTGCCGACCATTTTTTGGGATTGCTGATTTTTAATGTCTGTTCTACAATACTGGTCGAATCCTTGGTTATCGGATCGATGGATCTACGGAGATCTATTTCCTTCACCTTGGTTGATTCATCACTGAACAGGGCATTTTCGTATAGGGTATACCTAATTTTATAGCCTTTGACCGTTTTTCCTTGGCTGTTTTTGACCTCGGCAGTCACTTTTAAGGTCGCATCTTTATAATCCTGGTCCAGATCAGGGATGGCAACCAGGTTTCTGATCTGCACTTTTGGTTTCGCTGTGAGGGATACGGTCCGGAAGATACCTGGTAAGCGGAACATATCCTGCGCTTCCAAATAGGAAGCATCGGAGCTGCGGTAAACTTCCACAGCCACTTGGTTCTCGCCTTTTGGATTCAGGTAGCTACTGATATTGAAGGAGGCTAGGTTCCTCGAGTTTTTGGAAAAGCCTACATATTTGCCATTTATCCACAGATAGAAGAAGGAGTCTACGCCATCGAAATTGATGTATATTTCTTTTCCTTTCCAATCTTTCGGAACGGAGAATGTACGTTTGTAGGAGCCCACTTCATTGCGATAGATATAGGTGGTCCAATTTTGGGGAGGCGTACGCATAACGCCGCCACGCCAATCATCCACCTTTACCTGATGTTGGAAAATCACCGGTTGGTTCACATAGATCGGGACGCCATATTTCAACGAGCCGTCCTTCTGAATGCCTAAGATGTTCCAGCTCATAGGAACCGGTACATCATCCCATTTGCTCACATCGAAGTTGTTCTGGTAAAAATCCTTTGGTCTTTCCTCCGGGGTCTTCACCCAATGGAATTTCCAGGTGCCATCCAAGGACATCCAATTGTTGGAGTTCGTTGGCAATACCTTTTGGGCGGAGTTGATATCATTGAAGGAAAAATGGTAGGCATGGGGAAGTTCTTTGTTCAAGGACAGTTCCTGTGGCGATTCCCATTCTTTTCCAGAAGGCGCCTGGACCTGACCATAGGCAAATCCTGCTGTATTCCTGGTTACAGGTGTTTGGGCAAATAAGTGGGTTGGTTGACTAAAAATCAGCAAACCAAAACAGAGTGCTTGCGCTAGGCTACGATTCATAAATTTGGAATTAGGTAAAACAAATTTAGGAATCTTTAACCCCATTTTCCGATATTTTAATCGGTAGGAGAAGGTTAAGCTATGAAATCAAGCCTTTTCGATAAAAACAATCGTTTGTGTATTTTATATTTTACCTAAGGGATATTCAGGTATTTATGGGTTTGGAGAGAAATCTCCCATTTTGGATTATCCTTGACATAGTCAATGATCAATGGGGTCATCTCCGCTGCTTTGGACCATTCAGGCTGTAGGTACAGCTTGCAGGTAGAACCTACGAATTTGGCATGTTCTTCTGCCCAAGCAAAATCGCTCTTGTTGAATACGATCACTTTCAATTCACCTGCCGCGCTCAGGACATCTGGTCGAGGACCCTTGAATTTCTTTGGTGAAAGACAGATCCAATCCCAGTAACCGGTTAATGGATAGGCGCCTGATGTTTCTAAAAAGATCTGTATGCCTGCTTCCTTTAATTTTTGGGTCAAGTAGGAGAGGTTATACAATAAGGGTTCACCGCCGGTAATAACCACTGTTTTTGCAGGAAATTTCTTGGCATTTTCTACGATCGTTTCTGCCGAAGTCAATGGATGCAGGTCAGCATCCCAACTTTCCTTCACATCACACCAATGACAGCCCACATCACATCCTCCAAGACGGATGAAATAAGCCGCCTTTCCGGTGTGGTATCCTTCGCCTTGTATGGTGTAAAATTCTTCCATCAAGGGAAGCATTGATCCGTCTGCTGGAACTTGATTTGACATAACGATTAAAATAGAGCTGCAAAGGTATGGAATTTATTGTTTGAGAATTGTTATTTTTAAGTGAAAAATCTAAAAAACAAGATATTGGATTCATTGATTCGTAAGATTTCTGCCTATGTAGCTTTGACCGATGAAGATGTTGAAATCATTCAGTCGTTGTTTAAAGTGAAGCAGTTGAAAAAAAAGGAATTTTTCCTTCAGGGAGGAGAGATCGCTCGGTATGTCGGGTTTTTGGACACAGGCATTGTGCGTTATTTTGTTGATGTTGATGGCGTTTGTAAAACCTATGAATTTGGTAGGGAAGGGGATTTTTTTAGTGAGTATGAAAGTTTTATAGGATTAATACCAACTACGAAAAATATTCAGGCCTTGGAGGATTGTACCTACTATGAAATCGGAAGGGCAGATCTTGACAAGCTATACGGGCTGTTGAGCCAAGGGGAACGTTTGGGCCGGTTGGTGATCCAACAATTGTTTATTGATGGAATGAAAAAGCTGGCCTCCCTATATTCGGATGGTCCAGAAGAAAGGTACTTGAAATTTCGGGCGATGTTTCCCGATCTGGAGCAAAGGGTATCCCAATACCATATTGCAAATTTTGTAGGCGTAGAACCCTCTTCGCTGAGTCGGATTAGAAGGAGGATGGTAGGTTCGAAGTAAGCGCTTAGGAAATGAATTTATTGACTTAGGTATATCATTTACGGATTTTGGAGCCGGAACTTTGCTGAAAACAAATAGCAATGGGAAAAGTTCAAATCCGAAAAGTTAAGATTCTTAAATCTGTTTCAAAACATCCTTACAGTGAGATTTTGTTGCGTATTTTTCCTGGGGAAAAAACGCCTAGGCATTTCCATCGGGAATTTTCTGAAAGTTTCCGGGTGATTTCAGGCGCATTGGAACTGGGTGTGGGAGATAAAAGATACATTCTTCGAACAGGTGATGAAATGACCATTCCAGCGGATGAGATCCATTATTTCCATAATACTTGGACCGAGGAATGTATAGTACAGGTAAGGGTGGAAATGGGTAATAAAAATTTTGAAAACGCTTTATTGTTGTTGTCTTCCCTGCATGCTTCTGGATGGACCGGTAAAGATGGCAGCCCGAGACGTTTCAAGGATTTGGCCTTGTTTGTTTATTTGAATAATTCTTTCAGTATTGGGGTAAGGTCTTGGTTCGAGCCGTTCCTGTGGTATGTTGCCAAGCGAGCCATCGCGAAGGGGTATCTGGAAGAACAGTTGAAAGCTCATGATGATGTTGTTTTATAATTTCAATGGATTTGGTGGGGGATTTGATTTCATTATGCGGTAATTTTTCCGTATTTTTGTAGCCGAATTAATTAAGGTGATTCCCGACAATCAAGGTACTTGTAGACCTTGATCGGAATCATGATTTATGAACAAACACCAATCATGTTGTAAATGATTAACATTACACTACCTGACGGCTCCGTACGTCAGTATGAAAAAGGCACTACAGCCATGCAGGTTGCATTGTCCATCTCCGAAGGATTAGCAAGAAATGTATTGGCTGCCGAAGTAAATGGCGAGGTATGGGATGCCTCTAGACCTATCGAATCCGATTCTTCCATTAAGTTATTGACTTGGAATGATGACAAAGGAAAAAACACCTTTTGGCATTCCTCAGCACACTTACTGGCAGAAGCATTGGAAGCATTGTACCCAGGTATTAAATTCGGTATTGGTCCTGCCATCGAAACAGGATTCTACTATGATGTAGATTTCGGTGATCGTGAGTTTTCATCTGATGATTTCAAACAGATCGAAGACAAAATGGTAGAATTAGCTAAACAAAAGGAAACTTTTGAGCGTAAAGCGGTTTCTAAAGCAGATGCATTAGCTTATTTCACCGAAAAAGGAGATGAATATAAACTGGACCTGATCAAAGATCTAGAGGATGGTAAGATCACCTTCTATACACAGGGCAATTTTACTGACCTTTGTCGTGGTCCACATATTCCACATACCGGAGTGATCAAAGCCGTTAAATTGACCAATGTAGCTGGTGCTTATTGGCGCGGTGATGAAACCCGTAAGCAGTTGACACGTATCTATGGGGTGACTTTCCCTAAAGCTTCTGAATTGACAGAATACCTGAAATTCATCGAAGAAGCGAAGAAACGTGATCACCGTAAATTGGGACGAGAATTGGAATTGTTCGCTTTCTCTGAAAAAGTAGGGATGGGTTTGCCTTTGTGGTTGCCTAAAGGAACTGCTTTGAGACAGAAATTGCAGGACTTCCTACAGAAAGCACAGATTGCTGCTGGATATGAGCCGGTAATCACCCCTCATATCGGGCATAAGCAGTTGTACATTACTTCTGGGCACTACGAAAAGTACGGTGCGGATTCTTTCCAACCGATCAATACACCGGTTGATGGTGAAGAGTTCTTGTTAAAACCGATGAACTGTCCGCATCACTGTGAGATATACAAAACGAAACCTCGTTCTTATAAAGAATTACCGGTTCGTTTTGCAGAGTTTGGAACGGTTTATCGTTACGAACAATCGGGAGAATTGCACGGTTTGACTCGTGTAAGAGGGTTTACACAGGATGATGCCCACTTATTCTGCCGCCCTGATCAGGTAAAAGAGGAGTTCAAAAAAGTGATCGACTTAGTGCTTTACGTTTTTGGAGCTTTAGGTTTCGACAACTTTACCGCTCAGATTTCTTTGCGTGATCCGGAGAACAAGACGAAATACATCGGTTCGGATGAAAATTGGGCTTTAGCAGAAGCAGCGATCATCGAATCGGCAGCTGAAAAAGGCTTACCGACCGTTGTTGAGTTGGGTGAAGCGGCATTTTATGGTCCAAAATTAGACTTCATGGTGAAGGATGCTTTGGGACGTAAATGGCAGTTGGGAACCATCCAAGTGGATTATAACCTTCCGGAGCGGTTTGAACTGGAATATACAGGAAGTGATAATCAAAAGCATAGACCGGTGATGATACACCGTGCACCATTCGGTTCCTTGGAACGTTTTGTTGCTGTATTGATCGAGCACTGTGGTGGACAATTTCCGTTATGGCTTGCGCCTGAGCAGTTTATCGTCTTGCCAGTGTCAGAAAAATATGAAGAATATGCGCAAAAACTTTTGGAATCACTAAATAATTCCGATATTCGCGGTCTGATTGACTTACGTGACGAGAAAGTAGGACGGAAAATCCGTGATGCAGAGGTGAAGAAAATACCTTATATGCTGATCGTAGGGGAGAAGGAAGTCGAAAGTGGAGCAATCTCCGTTCGTAAACATGGTGGAACCGACTTAGGGTCGATGACTTCAGAAGAATTTAAAGATTTATTAATAAAAGAAATTACTGTTTAATTTAATTAAGGAAACATTTGGCAAAAAGTAACAATTTCGGCAATAGAGGCCCAATTAGAAAGAAGGAACCTGAGCACCGTATCAACGAGCATATCCGAGTTCCAGAAGTGCGTTTAGTAGGTGATAATGTAGAACAAGGAGTTTTCCCTACGCGACAAGCTTTAGCGCTCGCTGATGAATTGGAATTGGATTTGGTGGAAATTTCTCCAAACGCTACGCCTCCTGTTTGTAAGATTATCGATTACAGTAAATTCGTATACGAACAAAAGAAAAAGCAAAAGGAAATCAAGGCTAATGCAAAGCAAACCGTGATCAAGGAGATCCGTTTCGGACCTAACACGAGTGAGCACGACTTCGAATTTAAGTTGAAGCATGCCATGCGTTTCTTGGAAAGTGGTGAGAAGGTTCGTGCCTATGTGCACTTTAAAGGCCGTGCGATCGTATTTAAGGAACAAGGTGAAATCTTGTTATTACGTTTCGCTCAAGCTTTGGAAGAATACGGAAAAGTGGAATTGCTACCTAAATTGGAAGGTAAGCGTATGTTCCTGACCTTGGCTCCGAAAGCCGCCGCTAAGAAATAACAAAGTATCTAACAGATTGATATAAAATTTATAGTATTATGCCAAAAATTAAAACCAATTCCAGCGCGAAAAAACGTTTCAAATTGACTGGAACCGGTAAAATTGCAAGAAAAAACGCTTACAAAAGCCACATCTTGACTAAAAAAACAACCAAACAGAAACGTAACTTAACTACAACTAGTTATGTATCTGATGGTGATACAGGCAACGTAAAACGTATGCTTGGTATCGGTAAATAAGTTTTATACAATTTTTTTTTAAATAACAATATTTTTAACCGGGTATCGGGTAGTAAGTTTACTGAAACACGTAACACCTTATACCAAACTAAAATTTAATCATTATGCCACGTTCGGTTAACGCAGTTGCTTCTAGAAGAAGACGTAAAAGAATCCTAAAATTAGCTAAAGGCTATTACGGATCTCGTAGCAAAGTTTATACTATTGCTAAAAATACAGTAGAAAAAGGTTTACAGTACGCTTACCGCGACCGTAAAACCAAAAAACGCGAGTTTAGAGCTTTATGGATCCAACGTATTAACGCTGGAGCTCGTCAACACGGAATTTCTTATTCTCAGTTGATCGGTAAATTAAACGCTAAAAATGTAGGTTTGAACCGTAAGGTTTTAGCTGACTTAGCTTTAAATAACCCAGAGGCTTTCAAAGCAGTTATAGACGCAGTAAAATAAAGATTTTTAAACCGCTGTCAATTTGTTAGGTATTTGAAAAGCCACCCGTTAGGGTGGCTTTTTTAGTAGTTAGTAGTTAGTATTTAGTAGTTAGACCTTTGGTTTGATAACCTTGTTGGATTTGAATATGATAGACTTGTTGGATTAGGATATGTTTGGTTTGTTTGATTGAGATTGCATTAAAATTGGATTGAGGTTTAAAAAGGTTTAAAATTATTTTGGGTATTAAAATAGATTCGTGGTAAAGTAATTATTTAATGCATTTTAATTATTAAATTTTCAAAGAATTATAAAGAAGGGTTTTGTTTATAAAGTGATGACACTAAATTATTTTACTTAAAAGCACTTATAAAACAAAAAAAAGATTTTTAAACATGGAAATGTTCAAAATCTTTTTTTAAAAAGTGAAAGAAGTAGAGTATGTATTAGGCGATGATGATTTTTATGCCTAAGTCTTCAATAGTTTTAACCGTGCTTTGTGATACTTTGCTGTCGGTGATGATGTAATCCACGTCGACAAGCTCACAGATTTTACCGAGTCCGCGTTTTCCGAATTTGCTGCTATCTGCCAGGATAGCGACTTTCTGTGCGGTATTCAACATTTTTTGGTTTAGCGTTGCTTCCGGAAGGTTGCTGATAGAAATCCCGAAATCCAGGTCGATGCCGTCGGCTCCTAAAAACAGGATGCCACAGCTGATCTCATCAAGGATCCGCATAGCGTATTGCCCAGCGACAGAGGAGGAGTTCGGGCGGATCAAGCCACCGAGTTGTAGCACCTCAATGTTTGGTTTGTTACTGAGTTCTAAACTCACCTTAAGTGCTGGTGTAATGACAGTTAAACCGTGCGTCACTTCCAGATTTTTAGCCAATGCAAAAACAGTCGTGCCAGATCCAATCATTATGGAATCGTTGTTTTTGATCAGTTTTAAAGCTTCCTGAGCAATCCTTTGCTTTTCCTCATTGTTAATGGTTTCCTTTACGAGAATGGGCCGGTCTATAGCGTATGGGTTGCTGTTTGATGCGCCGCCCTTGATCCTGAACAACAGGTTTTTGTCTTCAAGTACCTTCAAGTCCTTGCGGATCGTGACGCTGGAAACCTTCATGGTTTCACATAACCAATCGATACTAATCTTTCCTTTGTCTTTTAGTGTCTTGAGGATGAATTCGTGTCTGTCCGTTATATTCATCATAATTCATTTATAAGTTAACTTATGACAAATATAGCCACCTTTTACCAAGTAATGAATTCTTTTTTTTTATTTAAAAATCTTTTTTTCTATTATTTTCCATACATTTGATTAGGCATTAGCAAATATTATAACCTAATCTTAAATATGTCCAAGTTTACTTTGCCCATCCCCGCTGAAAAGAGGCGTTGGTTCATCATTTTTGTGATTTTCCTGGCCATTGTTTTCAACTATTACGATAGACAGATCGTTTCCATCTTAAAACCGATGTTGAAGGCGGAGTTCTCGCTAGGTGATGATGGGTATGCGATGGTGCTGAATGTATTCACCATTTTTTATGCATTGATGTATCCAGTTTCGGGCTGGTTGGTGGATAGGTTTGGAGAAAGAAAGGTGATGCTATGGGGTATTTTGGGTTGGTCAACAGCCTGCTTGGGCGGAGGGCTTTCCCGTACATTTGGCTCTTTTCTGTTTTTCAGGGGGATGTTAGGTGCTGCGGAACCTACCAATTTCCCTGCCCAATTGAAAGTGGTCACAGTTTGGTTCTCTGGAAAGTTAAGGGCAACCGCCAATAGCCTTTGTGTTGCAGGAAGCAGTATTGGGGCGATCATCGCTCCACCGCTTGTAGCCTGGCTCGCGATGCAGTATGATTTCCATACGGTTTTCATTGTTGCAGGTATTGTAGGATTAATCATTGCCCTGCTTTGGTTTCTGATCTATACCGAACCGCCAGCTGCAATCAAGCAAGAAGCGGTAGGTCAGGATGCGGCTAAAGGAAATGAGATCGGATTTACCTGGGGGCAGCTCTGGAAAACTAAGTCATTATATGGCATTCTATTGATCCGATTTGTAAGCGATCCAGTCTGGTATTTTTGCCTTTTCTGGTTGCCAGGATATTTACAGGAGGAAAGCGGATTGACCTTGGCTCAAATTGGTATGTTCGGTTGGATTCCTTTCTTAGTGGCAGATCTAGGAGCGATAGCCACTTCAGCTTGGTCAGATAAAATGGTTAGAAATGGAAAAGAACCCTTGCTTGCCAGGAAGATCATGTTGAGTACAATTGCCGTCCTTGCACCCTTGTGTTGTTTAACGACTTACGTAACTAGCCCATATTTAACCATAGCCATATTTGCTTTGGTAGCTGTTGCCTGCCTCAGCTGGCTGTTCACTATCTCCGTAGTAATTGCTGAGGCTTTTCCTGTAAAAAATGTAGCTTCTGTCTTAGGAATAGCTGGAGGTTTTGGCGCCTTGGGCGCAGTATTGTTCAATTATTTTGTGGGGCAGATGATGGGATCCTTGGGTGCTGGAACCATATTTATCGCTATGGCATTCATGCATCCCGTAGCTGTATTGATATTATGGACCATGGTTCGTAAAGAAAGGCCTCATCACACTGATCAACAAAAACAAGGGTTACAGGTGAATTAACCGAGATTACGGTATAGTTGATAAGAAATCCAGATAAATTAAGATTGAAAAAATAAGTCACATATAGTTAGCAGATATGAAAGATGTTAAGACCATTTTGGAGCCCGCAAGGGAAACTCCAGTTCGTATGGAGGTGGATGTACTCGTAGTAGGCGGAGGACCAGCAGGAATTATTGCAGCACAAGCGGCTGCATCCGACGGCTTGAAAGTCGCATTGATCGATAACCGCAGTTTTGTAGGGGGGAATATGACAATTGGTTTGCCTATCCTTGGGTTTTTAGGCCAAAAGGGAAACCAGATCATTAAGGGCTTGCCCCAAAAATTTATTGATCGCCTGAAAGAGGTCGATGCGGCATCGGAACACAGACCATGTCCATTACACATGAGTTTGACCTTGGTCGAACCCGAAGCCGTTAAGAATATCGGTTTAAAAGTATTGGAAGAATCGGGTGTAAAAGTCCTTTTATATGTGTTTTCTGCCGGCGTGGTGATGGATGGGGATGAGCTGAAAGGCGTGATCATCGAAAGCAAATCAGGTCGGGAAGTGATCCTGGCAAAGACGGTCATCGATTGTACTGGAGATGCGGATGTCGCCTACAAAGCGGGCGTGGCATGTGAGCAAGGAAATGATGTTGGAGGTGCGCAGCCACCGACCTTGATGTTCTGCATGGCCAATGTAGATACCGATAAATTAAGGATGTCTATTGCGGAGGAGCCTAGAACCTATCTTACCGATTTTATTCCTGCAGAATATTTTGGTCAGAACCATCAGTTTATCGTAGTGGGTTTGCGCAGTGTGATGGAGAAAGCGCGGGCGGCGGGTTATGAATTACCGGTTGAACGAACGATTTTGATTACGGGGCTTCGTGAAGGCGAAGTATGGGTAAATATGTCGCGAATCAATGGTGTAGATGGAACCAATCCAGAAAGCTTGACCTTCGGCGAAATCGAAGGCCGTAAGCAAGTGGAGGAAATCCAAAGGTACCTGAAAGAATATGTCCCTGGATTTGAAGACTCCCATTTTACCAAAATGGCACCTTTCCTTGGAATCCGCGAGACCCGTCGAATCGTTGGGAATTATGTGATGACCGCGGAAGATATCTTAGGATGCCGAAGATTTGAAGATGCAGTGGCCGTGGCAAGTTATCCATTGGATATCCACCATCCAGAGGGTGGAGGATGTACTTTGACCTGGTGTGGCGATAGCTATGATATCCCTTATCGCAGTTTGGTGCCTACGAAGGTGAAGAATCTTTTGGTAGCAGGGCGGTCTATTTCCACCACGCATGAAGCCATGTCGGCTATTCGGGTGATGGCGCCATGTATGGCCATGGGCGAGGCGGCAGGAAGAGCCGCAAAACAAGCGGTGAGGAAAGGAATAACACCTGCTGAAGTGGATGTGGATGAATTGAGAGCAGAATTGATACAATCAGGAGCTTATCTGGGTGAAAGTGTCGGAATAGACTTAACTTTACTCAAGTAAGGCTACGAAGATTAATGCTGTAAGGTTACTAAGTTTTACTCCATTAAGGTTACAAAGAAATTATAAAAATGGCTCCTAAACCCAAATCCAATCGAAGGGAATTCCTGATCAAAGCAGGGCTATTCGCCAGCATCCCTTTTCTCCATCGTTTTGAAGTGGAAGCAGCGGCGAATAACCTACAGACCTCCACAGCAGGGAAAAATTTCCTGAAAGTGCTTACCTGTAACATCCGGGTGGATCTTCCCGAAGATGCTGAAAAAGGATTGGGCTGGAAGGATAGAAGGCTCTCCTGTTTGCATGTGATAAAAAAACAGCAGGCAGATTTGATCGGCTTTCAGGAGGTATTAAGAGGACAGTTTTTAGACCTCAAAGCATCGCTTCCTGATTATTTCGCCTTTGGATTTGATGGTCCGGAAATGGACAGGTTCAAAGAAGGGTACCATGGGATCGCCAAGAACCCCATCTTTTTCTCTAAAAAGAGGTTTGAGCTGCTTACTGCTGGGGGATATTGGTTGTCCGAAACGCCATTGCAGGCAGGAAGTTTGTCCTGGGGATCTGCTCGCGCGCGGAATGCTACCTGGGTGAGGTTACTGGATAAGAAGACCAACAAGGAAATTCGATTGATCAATCTTCATTTGGATCATGTTAGTAATGAAGCTAAGGAAAAACAGATGGATGTGGTTTTGAGGGAGGCGGCACAATATCAAGAAGATTTTGTACAGATCCTTACTGGTGATTTTAATGTGGGGATGGATTCTAAAGTGTATGATAATGTATTGAGGGCAGGGTGGGAAGATTGCTTCGTTCCTCGCAATGACGGACAAACTAGCAATGACGATAAATCTTCCAACGACGAGCAACTTAGCAATGACGGTCAATATGGCCATGACGGGCAAAAGATAGAAGGAACTACCAATGGATTTAAATCCATAAACGATCCTCGGCAGGCCAAAGCCAAAAAAATCGACTTCATTTTTATAAAAGGACCGGTCCAAGCAAGCAGCTCCCAAATCATCAAAGATAAACTAGGGGAAGTATATGCAAGCGACCATTATTTCGTCAATGCCGTTGTAAACTATTCCTAGATTAATATTTGCAACTTAATCTAAACAGCCCCAAAAAGAAGAACAGCTAAAAACTGTTCTTTTTTTAACACAAAAAACTTTAAAAATCTTTTTTTATATTAATTTTTATTTATTTTAGTGTAACCAATTCCTAAAATCTAAACAAAAAACTCAAATGGGAAAAGACAATTTATCCAATAAGCTTGGAATACCTGGGAACTTAACTTGGGGATATCTAGGTATTTTAATCTTTATGATGGGCGATGGGGTCGAACAGGGCTGGCTAAGTCCCTACCTGATCGAGCATGGCATGTCTATGGAACAATCAGCGAGCCTATTTACGGTATATGGCATTACCATTGCCATTTCCTCTTGGTTTTCCGGCGTATTGGCCGAAAGTTATGGACCTCGGAAATCTATGGTCATGGGGCTATTGCTGTATATCATCGGTACCATCGGTTTTATTTCCATGGGTATGGCGAAACTGGATTATTCCTCCATGTTGCTGTTTTATGCGATTAGAGGTTTTGGCTATCCCTTATTTGCCTATTCCTTCATGGTCTGGATCAATTATCGAACCCCACAAAATATGCTGGGAAGGGCCGTAGGATGGTTCTGGTTTGTATTTACCGGCGGATTGAACGTCCTAGGCGCTTATTACTCCAGTTGGGCATTGGAGCGCTTTGGCTATGAAAATACCCTTTGGAGTTCTATTTTCTGGGTATTGGTAGGGGCATTTTTCGCCCTCGTACTAAACCGCGATAAGTTTGAAACCAAGGCATCCAAAGAATCCAAGGTCAAAGAACTGGTCAATGGCCTAACCATTGTGAAAAAAGAACCTAAAGTATTGATCGGCGGCATTGTACGGGTCATCAATACCACTGCCCAATTCGCATTTCCGGTATTCCTTCCGCTCTACATGGCCGAACATGGTTTTGACACCAAAGAATGGCTGCAGATCTGGGGCACCATATTCACCAGTAACATTGCTTTCAACCTGATTTTTGGTTTTGTAGGCGACCGTTTGGGCTGGCAAAATACCATCATGTGGTTTGGCGGAATCGGTTGTGCCATTAGTACGGTGCTGTTTTACTATTCGCCGGTTTGGTTCGATGGAAGTTATTGGGCCGTAATGGCTGCAGGTATTGCCTGGGGAGCCTTATTGGCAGGTTATGTGCCACTTTCCGCTTTAGTGCCTTCCCTGGTGAAAGAGGATAAGGGCGCCGCCATGGCGATCCTAAACCTAGGAGCTGGACTGCCGGTATTTGTCGGTCCTGCCATCGTAGGCATCCTGATCGGATCGATCGGATCCGAAGGCGTCATCTGGGTATTGGCGGGTCTCTATGTCATTTCAGCCATATTGACCAAGTTCATCAATATCCCGAAAGAAGAAATCTCCCCTTTAGGAGATCATAACAGTTTAAAAGAAAATAGTATTCAAGCATAATTATGAAAGTATTACTTACAGCACCTTACGAGAACGAAAAGGCATTGAATGAGTTGAAAGGTCTTTTTGATGAAGTTATCTATCGATCTTGGAAACCCCATGGCCGTGCCTATAATCCATCAGAATTAAGTGAATTATTAAAGGAAACAGGCGCTGAAGCATTAATTTCCGAACATGATGAAATTACAGAAGAAGTTTTGCGTGCGCATCCAGATCTCAAATTCGTAGGGATCTGCAGAGGCACACCATCGAATATCAACCTAGCCGTAGCTACCGAATTGGGCATTCCAGTGTTCAACACACCTGCCAGGAATGCCCAGGCGGTGGCAGAAATGTTCATCGCCAATGTGATCACCTTAATGCGCAATACCCTGCCGGCCATCAGCTGGTTAGAAGGCAAGCATTGGGGCGAGGGCGCCCATACGTCCTATTTGGAATTTAAGGGAAATGAACTGGCCGGGAAAAAGGTCGGTATGGTGGGCTTTGGAGCAGTAGGGCAACATATTGCCCGTATGCTACAGAATTTCCCTTCAGAAATCTATTATTACGATCCCTACTATACCGATGAAAACAAAGATTACAAGAAGGTGGAACTCCAGGAATTATTCGCCATCTGCGATGTTGTTGGTATCCACCTTCCGGTAACACCTGAAACAGAAGGGCTGATCGATAAAAAATACCTGGATCTCCTCAAGGAAGATGCTATTTTTGTGAATACCGCTCGCGCAGTTGTGGTCAATAAAGAGGATTTATTGCATACCATTGAGGCCGGTAAGATTAGAGGTGCTGTACTGGATGTGTTCTACCATGAACCACCAGATGAAACAGATTATAAAATGATATTGAACAAACGCGTGCTGGCCACACCGCATATCGCCGGGGCAACCCACGAAGTGGAAGACCACCATGCCTTTATCATGAACAATAATCTCCGTGAATTTTTCCGTAAAGGAAATACAGGCATTAAACAATTGGTGAACAAAAACGTATTGGAGAGAATTTCAATTGGCTAAACATGGCAAATAAAGAAGGTTATTTAATTGTTGATATCGGTACAGGAAATGCTAGGGTTGCTGTTGCAGGAACAGACGGCGAATTATGGAGCATCAAACGCGAAAATGTACATTACGAAACAGATGCGAACTATGAAGAGTCCATCTATTTCAATCCGGAGGAACTTTGGCGCCAAATTCTAAAATTGGCCAAGGAAGCCTTAGCAGAGGCTCCAGAAGTGACTATAAAAGCCATTACCGCTACTAGCCAACGCGAAGGCATCGTGATCATCGATCCATCGGGTAAATCCCTTTTGGGCATGCCAAATATTGACCACCGCGGAAGGAAATGGGAAAAAGACCTGTTGGATAAAGACCTGGTCTATAACCTTTCCGGAAGATACCCAACTTCCCTCTTTTCTGCTTTTAAACTGGTTGGTGTGCGAGAGGTATATCCCGAGATGTATGCACAGATCGAAAAGTTCATGAGCATCAGCGATTGGATTCAATATCAATTTTCAGGAATTCCTTGTTACGAACATTCCCAGGCATCGGAAACCCTGTTGTATGATGTGGAGCTGAAACAGTGGTCTGCACCATTAGCTGAACTGTTTAATATCCCAACTTCCATTTTTCCACCTTTATATCAAGCAACTGATATATTAGGGACTATTAAACCGGAAATTGCCCATGAACTAGGCATTAATCCGGAGGCGAAGATTGTTGTCGGTGGTGGAGATACCCAATTGGCTATCCGAAGCATGGAACCATCGGCAAACGATGTGGTCATTGTTTCCGGTACGACCACACCGATCATCAAGATCGTAGGACAATATGAAAAGGATGAGGACCAACGTACTTGGACAAGCCGGCATATCGATGAAAACAACTTTATCCTGGAAGCCAATGCAGGGGTTACGGGATTAAACTACCAACGACTCAAGGAGATTTTCTATCCGAACGAAGGCTATGAGGTAATCGAAAAGGAATTAGAAGATGCTACCTATTCGCAATGTGTGGCTTCTTTAGGTTCGCTTATTGCCGATGAGGATGAACCGCTGACCAAAGGGGGCTTTATCTTCAATGCGCCAGTATCCCATCAATTAACCCGTGGAAGTTTTGTCTTTGCGATCCTTTGGGATATTGCCTGCAGTATTTACGAGAACTATAAATTTTTGGATGCGGTTTCGCCGCATACCGAATCCTATATCTGGGCATGTGGTGGTGGAGTGGAAAGCCGCAAATTGCGACAGTTCATTGCCAACCTGTTCGGGAAAAGCATCAAAATCCGCGATACCTTCCGCCAAGCTTCGGTCTTGGGTGGAGTATTTGTGTGTAATGATGCCCTAGGTGTAGCAAATAAAACCCCAGAACTACTGGAAGAGGTCTTTCCGAAAGACCACGAGGAGTTTGAAAAGTTATACCAGGAATGGAAGAACGCCAGAAAAACCTTTAAACAAGTAGCACATTAATGGATAACTATTTTATAGGTGTTGATGTGGGAACCCAGGGGGCGAGAGTTGTCCTGGTCGATCAAAAGGGGAACCTCCTGGCATCGGATTCCAGGAAGTTTGAACTCGATGACCGCTTTAGGGAAGAGCAATCTCCTGCAATCTGGTGGAAGGATGTAGCGGAAATGCTGGAAAACCTTTTCCACAAGTTACCTGCTAAGATCCAGAAAGAGCATATCAGGGCTATTTCTGTTACTTCCACTTCTGGAACCGTTATCCCTTTAGATAAAAATAACCAATCTATTCATGAAGCGATCATGTACAGTGACCCTCGATCGGAAGAGCAGGGGAAACGCTGTCGCGAAATTGCCTTGCTTCATGTTAAGGATGGATATACTGGTTTCAATGCATCCAGCGGCATCAGTAAGATGTTGTGGTTCATGGAAACCTATCCCGAAAAAGCCCAGCAATTGGCAACTTGGATACATGCCTCTGATTTTATGGTCGGTAAATTATCCGGAAATTACCATACAACAGATTATACCAACGTATTAAAATCAGGTTATGACCTCGATGAGTTAAACTGGCCAGCTTATATATCCGAAGAGATAGGTATTAAAAAAGACTGGTTACAGCAGGTGGTTCCATCAGGAACCGTAGTAGGAAAATTGGATACCGAGCTGGCTGCCTCTTGGGGGATTCCTCCCATCGATGTGGTGGTCGGCATGACCGATGGCTGTGCTACACAAATGGCTTCTGGAGCTGTGAAACCCGGCGATTGGAACACCACCATCGGAACCACCTTGGTCATCAAAGGTGTGACAAAAAACAAGGTAGTCGACCCATTGGGAAGACTATACAGCCATCGCCATCCCGAAGGTTATTGGATGCCAGGAGGAGCCAGCAATACCGGAGCCGATTGGATTTCCTTGGATTACCAGGAGGATCTTCAAAAGCTCACCGCAGCGGCAGAGGAACTTATCCCAACGGGCGAATTGGCCTGGCCCTTGAAACAGATAGGCGAACGCTATCCCATCATGGCTCCGCAGGCTAAAGGCTTCGAACCTCAAACCACCGATCGTACAACCTTATTTGCTGCGAATCTGGAAGGGGTAGCCTTTATAGAGCGTTTGGCATATGAGATCATCGAAGAATTATCCGGCGAGAAAATAGCGGCCATTTATTCGGCCGGGGGAGGAGCAAATTCCGATCTATGGCTAAAAATAAGGGCTTCGGTCATGAATGTGCCAACCTATAAATGCAAGGAAGCAAGTGGCGCTTTTGGAGCAGCTATTATGGCTGCATCCTATACCTATTATCGTTCCTTGCAGGAAGCCGCAGCCGAAATGGCTTCGATAGAAAAGAAAGTCATGCCCGATCCAATACTGCATCAGGAATATGAGAAACAATACAACGCCTTTAAACAAAAACTAAAAGATCTAAATTATATTTCATGATAACAATCTGTTTGTTGCGACATGGTGAAACAGCCTATAATGCAGATGGAAATAAATACTGTGGTAGAACAGATATCCCCTTAACCGAAAAGGGAATGGCACAGGCCAATAGAATGAAAGCATTATTGAAGGATTATTCCTTTGATCAGGTTTTCTCTTCACCCTTGATCAGGGCAAGAACAACCGCAGAAATCGCAGCCGGAAATAAGGATTTGGTCCAGACTGACGATCGACTGATCGAGGTGGATTTTGGACAGTGGGAGGGAAAAAGTTCAGAAGAGTTTAGGGCGGAAGATCCGGATTCATGGAATAATTGGTTATCCGATCCTGCGGCTTTCCGAGCAGGGAATACAGGTGAAAATGCAAGTCAGGTGTTGGAGCGTCTGAACGGTTTTTACCAGGAGCTTATGGATAAATACGATGGACAAACCATCTTGGTTGTAGGGCATAACGGTGTCAACCGTTTATTCATGGCGAGCCAATTGGAAATGCCATTAAGGAACTATAGAAAGATCGTTCAGGAAAACTCCGCATTGACATTGATAACATTAGATAAACATAATGGCTTTAATTTGTTAAAATTGAATGCCTAATTTCGAAACAATCTTATATTTCATGAAAAAATACGTTTCCCTAGCCATGCTTTTCCTGTTGATGATGCCATTTTTTGTGAAGGCCCAACAGAAATCCAATTATCTTAATTTTCCAACCGTTCAGGATATGTATGCTTATTTCCGATATGTACCTGGGAAAAAGATCATCTCAGGCCATCGAGGTACCATGGAGCTGGGATTGCCCGAAAATTCCATTCCCGCTATGGCGGCAGTTTTGAAGCATACCCCGGCTATTTTTGAGGTAGATCCACGCTTGAGCAAGGATGGAATTCCGGTGATGGTACATGATGCTACACTGGATAGAACAACTACGGGAAGCGGGAAAGTCGCCGATTATACCTTTAAAGAACTGAAGAAATTAAGGTTAAAGGATAAACAGGGAAACAAGACAAAACATAAAATCAATACCTTGGAAGAAATGATCCTTTGGGCAAAGGGCAAAACCATACTCAATTTGGATAAAAAGGATCTTCCCATGGAAATGACTGCTGAAATTATCCGCAAGCACAATGCGTATGCATGGGTCTGGGTGACGGTTCATAACGTGGAGCAGGCGAAGTTTTACCTGGACAAAAATCCTCAACAATATTTATCCATGCACATCAAAACCGCAAAGGACCTGGAAGCATTTAAGGCTTCGGGATTGCCCTACGACCGCATGATTGTGTACATTGGTCCAGAAATCAAGGAATCAAATCAAGTGATGTACGACTTCTTTAAAGAAAAAGGCGTGTTGTGCATGATTTCCACGGCGCCAACCTACGATAAATTGGAAAGCAAAGAAGAAAGGGCAGCGAAATATAGAGCCGTTTTTGCGGATGGAGCCACCGTCCTGGAGTCGGATCTTCCGATCGAGGTGAGCCAGGCTATCCGGTAATTTTATTTCCTACGATTTAAAATAAATTAATCAGTATATTCGTATACTGATTATTACAGATGAGACTACCAATTATTATTGCAATCTGCGCAGCTTGGCTGTGCAGCTATGTTACTGCATTAGCACAAACTCCGAAAATCCAAAAGGCTAATACCCCAAATTGGTTATTGCCCTCTAGCATTAAACCCCAAGTTGTGGATCTTGATGATATCAGTTTGGGTTATTATTATGAATCGACGATAGATCAGGTCCACCTAGGACAACAAACTTCCTATTATAAGGAAGTTAAAGTAATCACCGATGATTCGGGGATTGAATATGCCGGACAAGTGAATGTCAATTTTGATCCAACCTACCAACGGTTGGTTTTTCATGAAGTTCAGATCCTCAGGGGTAACCAGGTATTAGATCGCTTGGATATTTCCCGGTTCCGGGTCCTGGCAACAGAAACCGATTTAAGTCGATTTCTTTACAACGGTACCTATACTGCCCATCTAATTCTCGATGATTTAAGAAAGGGGGATAAGATCCAAATCGCTTATTCCTTGATCGGATTTAACCCTGTCTTTGGCGGTAAATATTCTGGTGAATATTATTTTACCTCCGGGGAGCCGATGGGTAAGGCGCAGGTGGTGTATATTGTGCCTGATTCCCGAAAACTTAATATCCGCCGGTTGAATGATGTTCCGGTGGAGAAAACTAAAAAGCAGGGCGGTCTCACCTATATCTATTGGGATTTTCACCCGAGTGTTTCCGATGATTATATCCCAACGGCACCAAGTTGGTTTAGCCAATCGGGTAAATTGGAAGTCTCCGAATTTTCCACTTGGCAAGAAGTATCGGATTGGGCCACGAAGGTCAATCCGATTCCAGCAATCAAAGCAGGATCACCCATCGCCAAGTTTGTGGATGAACAATGGGCGAAAGCCAAAGGGAATAAAGAAACCTTTTTGGAGCACTGTTTGAATTTTGTGCAGGATGAAGTCAGGTATATGGGTATCGAAATGGGGGAGCATTCCCACCTTGCCCATGCTCCAGAAAAAGTATTTAATCAGCGGTATGGCGATTGTAAGGATAAATCCCTGTTGCTGGCGGCCATGTTGAAATATAAAAACATCAAGTCTTCCCTAGTTTTAGCGAATACCTACCAGGATAAAGAATTGAACAAGCGCTTACCTAGTCCATACGCTTTCAACCATATGGTCATTCGCGTGAAAATGGAGGGGCATAATAAATTCTTGGACCCCACCATTAGCCATCAAGGATCTTTGCCTTTAGATCGCTTCTTTCCCTATTATGGCGAAGTGTTGGTGCTTGATGAGGGGAACAAATTAATGGAAGTTCCAAAACCAAACGGTCAAGAGATGATAGTGGAGGATATCATCCATATGATATCTGGTGATAAGGTTCGTCTGGATGTAAAGACAATCTATAAAGGTAGTCAGGCGGATGAGATGCGGGCTAACCTCAAACAATCTTCTAAAAATCAATTACAGAAGGATTACGAAAACTACTATGAGGAATTATATCAGGATGTAAAAAGGATAAAGCCTTTAGCCATCCAGGATGATAGGAAGAAAAATGAGATCATTGTGATGGAAAGTTACGAGATCGATGATTTCTTTATCCAGGAAGAACATAGTCAACGGAAAATGGTGCCTGCCTATGCCAAGACAATTTATGATCGTTTGCCCCAGGTAGAAAATAAGGTGATGGCTCCAATCGCTGTCCCTTTTCCGATTAAAATTTCCCATACGGTGAAGGTCATCAACAAGGATAATAAACCATTAAGTTATTTTCAGAAAAAAATAAATGGATCCAGCGATTATTATCAGTTGGATCATGAGGTGTATACCCAAGAAGATACCTTAATTTCTACCAATATAATGGAATTCTATGATAGCTTTCTTCCAGCAGATGAAGCATTGATCTATGCTAAGGACTATGAAAACAGCAGTACACCGCTTTGGTTTAGCTTCTATTTAAACGACGATGGAAGTCTTTATGTGGATACTGTTTTGGAAGGTATAAATGTTAATTTTTGGGCGTTTTCTTATTTTTTCCTGATCATTCTGCTAACGATAGGTTTTATCTACATAAAATACAATAAATCGAAACCTTTTCTTCGGAACATTGATCCTTCATTGCCGATCTATACGGATTTTGGGGGTTGGATGATCGTTGTTTTGATCGGAGTCATCCTCGCTCCGTTATTTTCGCTATCTAATCTTTTTTCGCACGATTCCGTTCTTATGGAAAAATCCTGGGCAGCAATCGAATTTCAACCAAAGGCTGATCAATTACCTTTATGGTTATTTCAAGGTTTTTCATTAACTGTTTTAGCAATAGCCCTTACCTTCACTGTCTATCTTGTTATTATCTTTTTCCAGAGACGGGATATATTTCCACAGACATTTATAATTTTTAGAATTTCCATGTTGGTGTTTTTCATTATACACCTATTCTTTTTGTATAAATTCAAACTTGGTGCTCAAGCCTATATTCCTAAATTCATTGGAGACATGCTGGGGACCTTGCTTATCGTGGCATACATCTATTTTTCCAACAGATCAAGAGGTACATTTGTCGTACCTTATCTAAAAAAAGAGACCAAGTTTTAAAGCTTGCTCTCTTTTTTTATTTTTCTTTTTACCGTAGTCGGTTTTGCTAATTGTTTGGCTTCGTATTGCCTTTCCAGGTATTTGATGATCTCCGCAGCGATATCCTTTCCGGTAGCATTTTCAATACCTTCCAAACCAGGTGAGGAGTTTACCTCCAAGATCAATGGTCCACGTGCTGATGGCAGCATATCCACCCCGGCAACGGTTAATCCCATGGCTTTTGCCGCTGCAATGGCAGTCTGTCTTTCCTTGAGCGTTAATTTTACCACTTCGGCGGTACCACCTCGATGCAGGTTCGAACGGAATTCTCCTTCTTTGGCAGTACGCTTCATTGCGCCAACCACTTTACCATCCACCACAAATGCACGGATATCAGAACCTTTTGCCTCCTTGATGTATTCTTGGATCAGGATGTTGTTTCCTAAACCATAGAACGCTTCGATCACCGAAGATGCGGCTTTCTTGGTCTCTGCCAATACCACACCGATCCCTTGGGTTCCTTCCAACAATTTGATCACGAGCGGTGCACCACCAACCATATTGATCAAATCGTCCACATTGGCGGCAGTCCTTGCAAATCCGGTAATCGGAAGTCCCAGTCCAGCGCCGGAAAGGATCTGCATGCAGCGCAGTTTATCCCTGGACCTGGTAATGGCCTGGCTCTGGTTAGCGGAAATTACATCCATTACTTCGAACTGGCGGACAATCGCTGAACCATAGAAGGTTACCGAATTACCGATACGGGGAATAATGGCATCTATGGCCGGCATGTCCTGGCCTTTATAGTGCATGGTAGGTTCGCCTTGGCGAATCCCTACGTAACATTTGCTATGGTCTATGACTTCGCACTCATGTCCTCTGCTGATCGCAGCCTCTACGAGGCGTCGTGTAGAATATAACGACTTATTAGTCGATAAAACGGCTATTTTCACTGTTGCTTTTTGTATAAAACTTATAATGATTATATCATATTGGATGCCAAATTTTTCTTAGATACATCCACAAGAAATTTTCCTGTAATAAAGTTTCGACCTAATAACATGGGGTAGGACATGGCTGAACGGTCGCGAAAAGACAATTTAATGTCGTATAGCTCGTTAAACATGCGAACCTTGGTCAAGAAGATATAGCGGATCTCTGATTGCCCAAAAGAACTCTTTACGGTTCTCTCGCGGTGCACAGGGAATGTAAGTTTTAAAACCTGATCACTTTCCAGGTTCGGACGGATATGCCCGATGATATACAAGTGACCTTTTCGTTTTACCACCTCCATCTGTTCACAATGAAGGACAGAGGTTTCTGCTCCCGTATCCGTTTTCGCCTCGATATTGTAAAGGCCCAACTCGGGTAAATCGATGATTTCTGTTCTTCCGATGATCTTCTTGCCCTTCACGCACAAAGATTTTACTCGTAAATGAATTCTCCGTATGGGGAGCGAATCGTCACTTGCTTCTGCACTGATTCTTCCACACGGCCGATGATCTGGGCCGGAATACCAAAGGATTCAGAAATCTGGATGATATCAGCAGCTATCGCTTCCGGTACATACAGTTCCATACGGTGACCCATATTGAATACTTTGTACATCTCCTTCCATTCGGTATTGGATTCCTTTTGAATCAATTCGAACAGGGGAGGGATCGGAAATAGATTGTCCTTGATGACATGTACTTTATCCACAAAGTGCAAAACTTTCGTCTGCGCACCTCCCGAACAATGTACCATTCCATCAATCTGCGAACGGTATTTATCCAAAATCTGTTTGATAACAGGCGCGTAGGTCCGGGTAGCCGATAATACCAATTTTCCGGCGGTCACCTCTTCACCTGTTTCTAATTTAATTTTATCTGTTAAGGCTTTTCCACCAGCAAATACCAGATCGTATGGTACTGCCGGATCAAAACTTTCCGGGTATTTTTCTGCAATATATTTACTGAACACATCGTGACGGGCAGATGTCAATCCGTTGGATCCCATTCCACCATTGTATTCTTTTTCGTAGGATGCCTTGCCATTTGATGCAAGACCCACGATCACATTTCCAGCTTTGATGCGGTGATTAGAAATTACGTCCTCACGTTTCATTCTACAGGTCACGGTACTATCCACAATGATCGTACGAACGATATCGCCCACATCAGCGGTTTCACCACCGGTGGAATAGATACCAATGCCCATTTCACGCAATTCGGCTAAGATTTCTTCTGTTCCGTTGATGATCTCTGCGATCACCTCTCCTGGAATCAGGTTTTTGTTTCTACCGATGGTAGAAGATAATAAGATGTTGTCGATCGCTCCAACGCAAAGCAGGTCATCCAGGTTCATGATGATGGCATCCTGCGCAATACCTTTCCATACAGAAAGATCACCGGTTTCCTTCCAGTAAACATACGCTAAGGAAGATTTTGTTCCAGCGCCATCCGCATGCATGATATTGCACCAAGCTTCATCAGCACCCAGGATATCCGGGATGATTTTACAGAAGGCCTGGGGATATAAACCTTTGTCAATATTTTTAATTGCATTGTGTACATCCTCTTTCCCTGCGGATACACCTCGTTGATTGTATTTTAAATCTGACATCTTGATGCAAAAATAAACAAACCAAGCGATTAAACCGAATGTTTTTCTATCCTGCCTTAGCGGAAATCAAAAGGGTCAAATTTATGTAAATCGGATTCCTCCTGATTGTTATTCATCCATTGGAAGGAAAAGGTATCTCCCAAACTGATCAATTCGCTTATTTTATTGATTTTAAGTTTTTTATAGATCGTTTTGCTATGCGTCTGCACGGTGGAGGTGGAAATAAACAATCGACCTGCAATTTCTTTTTTACTTACGCCATCGATCAGGAGTTGAGCAATCTCTTTTTCCCTGCTCGTCAGCTGATTGATCAGGTCTAATTTGCTGGTTCTGCCCTTTTCTGAACTTTCTTTTGCGACGGTTATTGCAAATTTCGGTTTTCCATTCTCCGTTCTGATGATGGTTTTGGAAGTCCCAATGACCAATTTAAATTCCTTGCTATGGTGAAGGAGTTTATAATCCAAGTTAAGGTAGGAAGGTTTATCCTTACGGAAGAAAGTCAGGGAATTCAATAAACTGTGGTACGTGCTGGTATGTATGGTCTGCAGGTAATAAAGGTAATCCATGCCGGTCAACCAATTTTTTTGAAATCCATAGAACAGCCGCATGGCATCATTGATACCGATAGGCCGATAGAATTCCACATCATGAATCGTAATCAGATAGGGGGAGCTATTGATCAGATCCATAAACTCCTCCGTCCGAACGCTGGAAGTATTGGAAAGATTTGCCGATTTGATCTGCAGAACAAGCTGCTCAAGGGCATCTTCTAATTCCTTAAATCTCATAATAATTGGATGTGCTAATAATGGTTTCTTGAATTTACGTCATTATATCCTATTATGAAAAAGGTTTCCCGTATTTTTTTGATACCTAAACAATTTTCCGCATCAAATGAAAACCTTTACCCATTTTTCGTATAATTTTTCCAGGTTATAGCTGGCATTCGCTGGGCTCGTGCTCGGTAATTCATGATACTGTATGCCATCTATGCGTTCAAAAAATCGATCGTACAGATGCATCGCTTTTTTTCCGTTAAAAAGTACATGTTTAATCCCCGGATTTTGCTTTAGCAAATCCAGTATATCATTAGGCACTACCTCTTGAATCGCCGTATCCATACTCCCTACCCGAAATGCCGTCCCGCAAACATCCCATACCGCGATATGATGCTTGAGAAGAAATCGCTTTTTATCGGCATATTCCAACATGATATCCTCCTGAAATATCATCCCCAATAATCTCCAAAACCTATTCTGCGGATGCCCATAATATTCCTGTTTCTCCAGCGAAAGATCCCCCGGCAGTGACCCAAGTATCAAATACCTCGAATTCAAATCTACTATAGGCCTAAACGAACATTTTATAGCCATTTAATTAGGGATTTAGTTAGGTTGTGTTTTATAATTATTCGCCTTTATTTTTATAAACTTTTGAAACATATCCAGGTTCACCTGCGCCCTATCCCTTGTTCCAGCTACATCTTCTTCCTGTTCCTTCGTTCCTATAAATTTGAAAAATTTCCCATCATAATAATAGAACCTATCCTCTCCAAACTTCTTCGTCTTATCCATATCAAATTCCGGCGCATACATATGACTGTTATAATTAAACCTTTCCTCAAAAGCAAAGGAAACCTTATTATCCAATAAATAATACTTCGCCAACGTATATCCTGACTCCCCATAATAAGAAGCATCCAACTTCTCCAACACCTTATTTTTGAAATAATAATAAACCATACCACCTTCCGTAGACTCGAAAATTTCCGCAGAATCAATCCTATCCCAATCCCGAATTCTCTGTATCCGATCATAATTTGCTCTCACCACCTTCAAACTATCCACATTCCCACCACCAGAAAAACCATCCTGTCCCAGCACCGAATCCAACCCACTTCCATCTCCTAATCCAACAGTATTTCCCGAACCAACAGAATCATCAGAACCCATCTTACCTCCTCCTTGACATCCCACCAACCCCAAAGACACGAACCCTAAAGCCACCAATCCCAAAAACAACATCAAAAATATTTTCTTCATACCATTCAAATTTCTAATATCTTTAATCTAACATCTAACATCTATAATCTAACATCTATCAACTAACATCTAATCACGCAAATTGTTCCAATTCGGTCCGCTCTGAAACCATAGTGAAAGTAACCCTAAAGTATGTAAAATGTATGCTTTCCATACTTTTCCTATACTTTAACCCACCTTTAGCCCTGCTTAAACCACGATTTTAACCCAAAATCAAACATATTTTGAACCCACAAGTCCCAAACCACCTGCAAAAAATAGACAATATTGGTTAAAAAAAAAGCCGATTCAAAACATCCCTGTTCCAAATCGGCTTCATAAATTCTTTGAGCAGTGTCTAACTACTAACTACTCACTACTAAATACTACGATTAGTGTTTGAAATGCCTAACTCCTGTAGTCACCATCGCTACGCCTTTTTCATTGGCCATATCGATGGACAGTTGATCTTTGATCGAACCACCTGGTTGCAATACTGCAGCAACACCCGCATTTCCTGCAATTTCCACACAATCTGGGAAAGGGAAGAAGGCATCAGATGCCATGGAGCTACCTTTGATATCGAAACCGAAAGATTCCGCTTTTTCGATGGCCTGTTTAAGCGCATCCACGCGTGAAGTTTGGCCAACGCCAGAGGCGATCAAGGTATTATCCTTAGCAAATACAATCGTATTTGATTTGGTATGTTTTACAATTTTATTGGCAAAGTATAGATCCTGCAATTGTGCTTCATTAGGTTTTACCGTGGTTACTGCGGTCATTAATTCAGGACCTTCCACTGTATTGTCCTTATCCTGCATGATCACACCATTCAACAAAGTCTTGAATTGCTGTGTTGGAAGTTTCACTTCTTTACGGCGAAGGATAATTCTATTTTTCTTTGCGGTAAGAATAGCCAATGCATCTTCCGAATAAGCCGGGGCGATCAATACCTCAAAAAACAGGTTATTGATTTCTTCTGCAGTTTCCTTATCTACTTCACGGTTGCAGATCAATACACCACCAAAGGCAGATACCGGGTCACAGGCCAATGCCGCCAACCAAGCATCTTTAACCGTAGGTCTCGACGCTACGCCACAGGCGTTGGTATGTTTTAGGATCGCGAAGGTAGGTTCTGTGAATTCATCAATGATGGCCACTGCTGCATCCACATCCACCAAATTGTTATAGGAAAGTTCCTTACCATTCAATTTATCGAACATGCTGTCCAAGTTTCCGAAGAAAACACCTTTTTGATGTGGGTTTTCGCCATAACGCAATACTTGTGCGGTTTGTTCCGACTGCTTGAAAACCTCCAAAGGTTCTTCTTGGTTGAAGTAATTGAAGATCGCGGTATCGTAATGGGAAGAAGTGTTAAATGCACGTTTTGCGAAGGATTTACGTTGCTCTAGGCTAGTGCTTCCTTCTTGCGCGGCTAGGATCTCTTCCAACTCGGTATAATCATTCTTTGAAGAGATGATCACCACATCGTTAAAGTTCTTTGCTGCTGCGCGGATCAATGAAATCCCTCCGATATCGATTTTTTCGATGATATCTTGTTCAGATGCGCCTGATGCCACTGTTTCCTCAAATGGATAAAGGTCAACAATAACCAAGTCAATTTCTGGAATGTTATAAGTTTCCAATTGTGCTTTATCATCAGCCAATGGACGGCGAGAGAGGATTCCACCGAAAACATTAGGGTGTAATGTTTTTACACGTCCACCAAGGATGGAAGGGTAACCGGTTAGGTCTTCTACACGTTCTACTGGGATGTTCAGGTCGCGGATAAAGGCTTCAGTTCCGCCTGTGGAATAAAAGGTTACTCCAAATTTGTTAAGTAACTGAATTAGAGGTGCAAGGTTGTCTTTGTAATAAACAGAAACTAATGCATTTTTAATCTTTACAGGATGATTCATTGCGTATTGTTTGGAGCGGCAAAGGTAACTATATTTTTTTTATTTTTGATTAGGATTAACCGGATAAACATGAATAAAGCATATTACCTTCTTTTGGGATTATTTCTGGCCTGTACCTGCAAGCTTGCCGCCCAGCCTGCTGTTGGCGATTTTAAGTCTTCACAGTTGTATCGATACGATGCAGAAAAGAGGACCGCTGATGGGAAGTATCGGTTTGAGATTTTTGCACCTAAGGCAAAGGATGTAAACCTATTTGCCCATTGGATCGAAGACAATGATTTTGGAAAAAGGCTGATCAAGATGACTGCGGATCGTTCTGGAGAAAATTGGGCGGTTGAACTGGACAGTCTTCCATCCGATCTGTTGCATTATAGTTTTTTAGTGGATGGGATATCGGTTCTGGACTTGAAAAACCCACGAATAATCCGTGATGGGAATGGCCTATTCAGCTATATCATACCGGGTGGCGGCAATGGGGATTATTATAAGGCCCAAAAGGTTCCCCATGGAACGCTACTTCAGACCTGGTATCCTTCGAAAACTGAACATGGGGCGCGAAGGATGAATGTTTATCTCCCTCCAGGTTATGAGAACAGCAAACAGAAATATCCGGTTTTATATCTCCTTCATGGCATGACGGGGGATGAGGGGGCTTGGGTAGAACTTGGTAGGCTGCCTTTTATCATGGATAAGCTGATTGCTGAAGGCAAGGCTAAACCCATGATCGTGGTGATGCCCAATGGCCATCTGCCCAATGATGCTGCGCCAGGATATAGCCCTAAGACCTATCAGATAAATGTTCCAGGGAAAGATATTGGCTCTGGTTTGATGGAGAACTCCTTTCCGGAGATCATCCAATATGTCGATCGTCATTTCCGAACCAAAAAGGACCGCGCTAATCGGGCCATTGCAGGGCTTTCCATGGGTGGATCCCATACCTTGTTTATCTCCGCCAATTATCCAAAGACTTTTGATTATATCGGACTGTTCTCTGCAGCTTTCAAGATGGGGAAGATGGCCGATCTACCGGTTTATACCGATTTTGATCAGCACTTACTGACCCAAAAGAAAAACGGATATAAGCTATACTGGATGGGAATGGGGAAACGGGATTTTCTGTACCAAGTAGGGGTAGATTATCGAAAGAAATTAGATTCCATACAAATGCCTTATACCTACCATGAATCCGAAGGAGGCCATAGTTGGTCCAATTGGCGGAAGTATATGCTGGAATTTGTGCCTTTGTTATTTAAGGAGAAATAATTAATAATCCTTTCGAAAGACTGATTAATTGTATTTCTTCAAAAGGTTTTCAATAACCTTTGGGTAGTGCAGGTGTTCCAATTGCTGTCCATTGAACTTGATGATCTCTAAGGTATCTCCAGGTTCCACACGGAATTTTGCTTGATAAATAACCTCGCCTTCATCAAAATGCTCATTTACGAAATGGATGGTGATTCCATGCTCCTCTTCTCCGGCATCCAAAATAGCCTTATGAACCCGATCACCATACATGCCTTTGCCACCGAATTTCGGTAAAAGGGCAGGGTGTATATTAATGATCTTATTCGGGAAAGCTTTCAGTAGGTTTTCAGGTACCAACCATAAAAATCCAGCCAGAACTACCAGGTCAATATCCAAACGTTTTAAGAGGTTTACCACTTCATCTGTTTGATAGAAATCGTGCTTATCAAATACATGGGTTGGGATTTCGAAATTATCTGCGCGCTGAAGCACAAAAGCTTCGGGATTGTTGCTCAACACTAAAGCAACTTCTGCAGAGTCGGAGTATTTGAAATGCTCCATGATCTTTTGGGCATTGGACCCTGAACCGGAAGCAAATATGGCAATACGTTTTTTCACTCGTTTCGTTAATAGTAATGTTTAACCTGATAAAAATCAAATATAGCGTTTTTTTGTCAAGGGAATGCCTTTTATATGAATATTAGGTATTTCCGTAAGGATTTGTTAAATTGAGGTATGTTACAGAAAAAATCCTTTCTTTTTGCTATAATCCTGTTTTTTGCCGTAAAACTTCATGCACAAGTGCCTGATAGTATTCCTCCTTTCCATAAATTTAAGGATTATGAACTCGGAGCAACTTTTTCGCGCGACTCTTTAAATAAGGACCATAAACAGGTGTTCATCCTCTATGATGCAGGTTGTGGTCATTGCCAAGAATTAGGGCATCAATTCGCTAAGGCTATTCCAGAATTGGACAGCCTAGTGGATTACTATTTCATTGCCATGCAGGAGAAACCTTTGGTTGAAGGCTATATCAACATGTTTGCTAAGGAATTGAAGAATTATTCCAATGTCAAGTTCCTCCACGATCCGGAAGGGGAGTTTATCTTGAAGTTCCATCCTAAGAATTTTCCAGCCACCTACATCTATGATCGGAAGAGCTCCAAATTGCTGTTCCAAATAGATGGGGAGAGCAAAGTGGCAAAAATGTTACCATTTCTGAAAAAGCAAGAAGAGTAAACTTCTCAATTTACTTAAAAGGGCTTTTATTTTCCTAATATTAAAATTTAACATTTCATTAAACAAAAATTTCCGTAGCTTTAGCTTGTCAAAGGCGAGTAGTGGAAATTCTTGTGGAATTTCCTTATTCTTTTCATTTTAGTCTACCTAAAAATAGCATCATCCCCACCTATGAAAAGAACAATCTGCCCTTAACAGCTGAGAACAGAGCTGTAAGGAATGCCTATGAGTAAAATTCAATTGATGCTATAGAATGATTAATATTTATAAAGATCTGAGTTATAGGGATGAACAGACTTTTAGAGAGATAGAAGCCCTGATCTTAAAAATAGAAGAGGGTAACAAAAAAAGGGTAGAACAATTACAAATTCCAAATTGGGTAAATACAGCAAAAGAGTATCTTTTGGAGAACTGGAACAAAACAGTTGGTCTGGAAGAATTGGCCGCTTTATGCGGTGTCCATAAGGTCACCATTTCGAAATATTTCCCGAAATATGTAGGAAGTTCGCTACGGCTATACCAAAGAAAAGTGCGGATTATTAGGGCAATCGAATTGATACGATCGAAGAAATATTCCCTTACAGAAGTGGCTTTTTTGTGCGGTTTTGCCGATCAGAGCCATTTTACACGGTTCTTTAGACAGACTGTTGGCTGCTTGCCAAAAGAGTTGCCCATGGACGAAACTTAGCCCTTACGCTAATATCGTTCTATTTTAATTTTTAAGCATGAGGTTATTTTGTAAGGGGAATGATGAAAATAATTGTTGAACATGAAAATATTACAAGGTAGTCGGATACCGAAAGCCAATGGACACTATAGTACGGCCATAGTGTCCAACCATTTATTGTTTGTTTCTGGACAGTTGCCCATATCGAAAGAAGGAAAGGACTATGAAAATGCGGAATTTGAGGAGCAGTTCAATGTGGTTTTCCATAATCTGGAAGACATCCTATTGGCCTCATCGACCAACTTTCAAAAAGTAGTAAAAGTGACCACCTACCTCTCCGATGTGCAATATTGGAAGCAATTCAATGCTTTATTTGCCGATTTTATCGGTAAACACAAACCTGTTAGAACGGTGATAATCGTGCCGGAGCTTCCGCAGGGATACAAGCTTGAGGTAGAGATCATCGCCGAGGTATAAAAGCACACAAATAAACCCGTATATGCTCCTGACGTTGAAACGTCAGGAGAAAAAAATAGCGGGAAGTCTGTAATGGACTTTCCGCTATTGTTTTTTATGTTGAGGTATATTACTTGGTGGTCAATACCTTTTCAAGTAACTGTATGCCTGTTTGGGTCACATCGATTTCGGAATTGGAGAGGATGATCACGACCGACTTCTCATCGGGCACAAAGCCGACAAAGGAACTGGAACCAGCTGTTCCACCATTATGCCAATAATAGGTCATGCCTTCCAACATGTTCATGTGCCAGGCCATACCGATATCGGAATTTGGCGGCACAAAAAAAGTGAATTGTTTAGTGAGGTTCATCGCTTTTTGGATATCCGTTTCGGGATAGGTCAATTGCGCAATGGTATATCTTAACATATCGTTCAGGGAGGATTTCAAAGCTCCTGCACCCGCCATCGATTGGAAATTCCAAAAAGGGACTTTAGCGCCTTCCTTACTATGGGGAGGGGCAATATTCTTATTTTTCGGATCGACTTTATCGGAAGTATTGGTCATTTCCAATGGAACAAGTATGGATTCCTTGACCAATTGCATATAAGGTTTTTTCTGGATGATGGATATCAATTCGGCCAATAGTCCAAAACCTAAATTACTGTAGGCATACTCCGTCTCTGGATCTCCCTTTGCTTGGTAATGTTTTAAATAAGTGAATAGTTGTTTCCTATCGTAAAAGGCATAAGGATCGTCCATGGAGAATTTCGGGCCTTTATTCCAGTTATCTGCCAGTGCTGGCAGGCCGGAAGTGTGGTTCACTAAAGATTTAAAGGTGATCTTTTTAATGTCCGGATTCTGGGCTATGGAATCAGGAAGAAACTTAGCGATGCTATCCTCCAGGTTGACCAATCCTTTGTTTACCATATCCGCCAGTAAGGATGCGGTAAATGTTTTACTGATGGATCCGATTTCAAATAGGGTGTTGGCATCCGGAAGCAGGTTGTTCCCTTTGTCGGTTTCCCCGTAAAAAAATGTATTGATCTTGTTCTTATGGATAATGGCTACAGCCAGACCCTGGGCATTTCCCTGCTTGGCATAATTCCGGGCAACCGAATCCACGAAATTATCCAATGGATTCGTTGCTTTAACATTGGAGATGACATCCTTTTTAGCGCTTGCTGCCGAGTCGGCTTTCGCATCGCCCTGGTAAGGTTGGAAGGCAAGGGTATGGTAATGCATGGTTGAATCAACCCCTAACAAAATAGTCATGGTCTCCTGTTCAAATTCCGTTTTGTAGCTGGCTACTCCACGGTTGTATTTGAAGACAGTGGCATTCTTTATTTTGCCCAAGACCGATAACTGGGTCAAGATGCCCGTTAATTGGGACCTACTGATCTGCGATTGAAAATCTTTATTGGCTAATTGATAGATAGAATCGGGCTGTTGGGAATTGATGAAATATTCAATCCGGTTAAAAACAGCCCTATTGTTTTTTTCTTCCAGAGATTGTCCTTTGGAAAATGAGATGGTTAAGATAGAGATAAGGGTAAATATGCCCAGTATTTTGGAATTCATATCCAAAAGTACAAAACAAATTACAAACCGATAATCTGTTTTAATCTGGCATACCCTGATTTGGAGATATTTACTTTTCCTCCGCTCAAAAGGGTAGCGATATAGCTGTCTTTTTCCATGGGTTCAATTTTCTGCAATTGGTCTACTTTCACGATGAAGGAGCGGTGCACCCTGACGAACTGTTTGTTGTCCAGTTGTTTTTCAAAAGAACTCATGGTTTTGTTCTTTAAGAACATGCCTTCGGAGGTATGGATTTTAACATAATCATCATAAGCTTCCAGATATAGGATCTGTTGAACAGGTATGATTTTAATCTGGGTTCCATTCTTTACCACGATACGTTCCAAAGAGCTTTCTTCTTCCATGGACTCCTGAAGTTTTTCCGTGTCGATTTTAGGGCTGCTTTTCGTCTGGAAGGATGCTTTGAATTTATCAATAGCTTTCTGGAAACGATCTGGGCGAATAGGTTTTAATAAATAGTCGACCGCATTTTTCTCAAAAGCTTTCAAGGCATATTCATCAAAGGCAGTGGTAAAAATGATGTGGGGTTGGTTGTCCAATAATTCCAACATTTCAAATCCTGTTAATTTAGGCATCTGAATATCTAGAAAAACCAGGTCAGGTTGGTGCTGATGAATGGCTTTTACACCTTCAAATCCATCATTACATTCTGCCAATACCTGAAATTCAGGGTACTGCTGTAGGTATTCAAGCACCATGCTGCGTGCTAAAGGTTCGTCGTCAATTAAGATGGTCTTAATCATATTGTGGGATTCTTAAAATTGAAATAAATGTGTTTCCTTCTTTCTCCGTCTGTAGGAGATCCGTTCTGCCATATAGTAAATATAGCCGTCTTTGAATGCTGGACAGGCCGAAGCCAGTCCCTTTTTTCTGTTCATGTTGGTCAGCTTCAAAAGGATTGCTGATTTTTATGGTCAGCATTTTTTCTGCTAAAGTTAGGGAAATTTTGATCACTACCTCTGTAGTTACATTATATAAACCAAACTTAATGGCGTTTTCTACCAATGGCTGAAGGATCATCACGGGGATTCTGCCTTGCAGAACATCCTCTTCATAATGGAATTCCGTTTCCAGGCGATGGCCAAACCTCACCTTTTCAATATCGAGGTATAAGCTGAGATGGGAAATTTCTTCTTCTACTGTAGTGAATTGCGCATCATCTTTCCGCATGGTCCCCCTAAGAAAGTCGGATAATTGAAAAGTCATGTTCCTGGCCTCCATCGGCTTACTTCCGATCAGGGCAATGATGGAGTTTAGGCTGTTGAACAGGAAATGGGGCTGTAATTGTTGGCGAAGGTTATATAACTCCGCATCACGCACCATTTTCTCGCTCTCTTCCTTACGTTTTTTGTTCCCCATCGATTCTTCTTGGATGTTCCAAAAGACATTGATGGTCATCACGCAGGTGATGATCAGGAAGTTGATGACAAAACGGAAGGGTAGGCTGAAATTAAGGTATATCAATTCCTCGTCGGAAATAAACTGAACAATCAAAAAACGAGTTATTGTAATACTTATCAAGGAGAAAATGGCAGCCAGTGCGAATAATTTCCAATAATTCCTGTTATTCGGGATGTAGTACTGTAAGGAACTGAACACCAGGTACGAAATACCGGTAATGGTCAGTGCACTGATCCCAGCATCATAAATAGCGACATCCCTAGCGATCTTTGACCACCATAAAAGGCCATACATGATGGCCAGGTATAAACCACAAATAATCCAAGAGGTACCGTGGATTATCGATCGTTTGGATTGTTCGCTAATGGGTTTTGCCATGGCCTAGCTGTTTTTTATCGTGATGCTTCCAAAGATCGAGGTACCTGTGATGTAGATCTTCTTGTTGCTATCGGTCGTGATCTCGAAATGTGGTCTACGATCGTCTACATCGCCAAAGATGGACGATACATTAGTATGTACTCGCCAATGCATCGGCACAATGATCTTGGTGCTTCCGAACAACTGGAAGGTGTCGATGACTACCGGTTGGTTCAGGTCTGCCTGTAAGAAGTTCAAGTTGGTGCTACCAAATATACTGGTGATGTTTCCGCCTAGAAAATTTTTGCTCAAAATGATTTTCTTGGTATCACTGAAGAAATTATCCACTTTGAGGTAGTTCTCAAATTCGGGCAGGTAATTCTTAAAACCAGTCATCTTACGCTCTGCGTTTGGGCTTTGAGCGTAAGAATCTGATGATGTTTTTGTGGATGATTCACTGGAAGGGGTTCCTGTAAAAGTACTGTCTACCCGCTTGTCCCAGTCAAATTCGTCATCCTTTGGAGGCGTAGGTGGCAATTGCGGTCTGGTTTTGTTACGATTAAGTAAATACAGACCTAAAATAATGGCTGCGGCCGGGATGATGAATCTACCGATATGTAAGCCCAATTCATTCCTTAAGAAAAATACCGATCCGATCGCTATTAATACGATAGATGATTTTTTCTCGAATTTGGAATTTACACCGATGACCAAACCAATGATGATTAAAATAGTCTCCCATCCAAATAACCAACCTGGGATGATATTACCCAAGTTCATTTGCTTCATCAATAGGGCAAAGCCTAAAAAAATGATGATAGCACCTACTATGGTTGAGGTATTGTTGTTTTTTGGAGGCCTCCCGTCGATCTCGTTTCTGTTTTGATTGTTCATTGTCATTTGTCTTTTGATTTAGTTTACTCAAAAGTATTGCGAATATAAGCATCAGCACATAGCAAATAGGTCTTTTGCCTCATTTTTTCGGTGAATGTGTGGAAATCTTCGGTGAAAATTCTATCCATGAATTTTATGATATCTGTAGAATGAGTGAATAATTTAATTAATATAATAAATAATTTTTACAAAAATTTGGATGTTTGAGTTTAATTATTATATATTTATGACTGAAAATAGAGGATTAAACTTAAATATTAACAAATCTAATGGGAGATTTTGATAACAAAGAGCGTGAAGAGGTATTTTCAAAAAAGGTGAGAGCGGGTAAACGTACTTATTTTTTTGATGTAAAAGCGACTCGTTCCAACGACTACTACGTAACGATTACGGAAAGCAAGAAACGTTTTGAAGACGGCCAATTTATTAAGCATAAGATCTTCCTTTATAAGGAGGATTTTGAGAAGTTTGCCGAAGGCCTTCAGGATGTGGTAGAATACATTAAATCCAATCAGGAAGTGATTGAGAAAAGATATGAGCCTAACTCGGAAGATTTAGGTTATGAGAATAATGGTCGTCTGGTAGAAAAGGATGATTATTCTTTTTAAGTAACAAAGATATACCGTATAGGGAGCCACTGTAAAAAGTGGCTTTTTTTTGTTAACTTCGACATCCAATTGATAAAAAAATAATAAGAGATTTATGAATAAACTGTTTTCAGTTAGTAGTGCCGTTTTCTTCATTGCGGTTTCACTGGCAAATGGTCAAACCAAGAAATTAAGCATCGCCCAAGCCAGAGGGCAGGAAGCATCATTAACGAAAAGTATTGCCCGTTACGATCGTTGGGCAGATGCCGAACATTATATTGAGAGAAGCAATGGCGAATATAAAGTTAATGTGAAAACAGGCAAAAAGGAGAAATATGATAATTCGCAAGCTGCGGTAAGTACAAATGTGAATGCACCATACGTGGTAACAATTGGGAAAGACCTTTACTTTAGGATAAATGGTGAGGAGGATAAGCAATTGACATTTACTCCGGAAGTTTCCGAGACCTTGGCAACCTTGTCTCCGGACAATAAATATGTGGCTTTCTTAAGGAAAAGAGATCTGTATACTGTTGAAGTCGCAACAGGAAAAGAGGTAAGACATACCAAAGATGCAACTGACGTGATCTATAATGGGTATGCATCTTGGGTTTATTATGAGGAAATCCTTGGTCGAGCTACCAATTATAAAGCTTATTGGTGGTCGCCGGACAGTAAAAAAGTAGCTTTCATGCGTTTCGATGATAGTAAAGTGCCAATGTTTCCAATTTATAATTCTAGTGGACAACATGGCTTTTTAGAAGAAACAAGATACCCGAAAGCAGGAGATCCAAACCCGGAAGTTAGGGTAGGTATTGCCCATGTCGATGGAAAACCAGTAGTATGGGCGGATTTCAATGAAAAGGATGATCAATATTTTGGGGAGCCATATTGGAGTTTCAACAGCAGTAATATTATGGTGCAATGGATGAACCGTGATCAGACCAATCTGAAATTCTATCAAGTAGACCCGAATAATGGATCTAAAAAAGAAATCTATAACGAAGAGCAACCTACCTGGATCAATCTAGACCACCCGGAAAGAATTACTTACCTGAAGGATAATAAACACTATATTCTTAAATCAGATAAAACGGGTTGGGCGCATTATTACTTGTATACATTGGATGGGAAATTGGTTAATCCATTGACCTCAGGTGATTGGCAAGTAACCGAGATCAAAAAAATTGATGAAAATGAGAAGGTCTTGTATTTCATGGCGCGTAAAGAAAATTCGGCAACGGTAGATTTTTACCGTGTTGATTTTTCCGGAAAGAACCTGAAACGCTTGACTTTCGGTGATTATACCCACAGTGTAAACATCAGCCCGGATTCAAAATATTTTATTACGACCTATTCCAATATCCATACGCCTACCAAAGTAGCCTTAGTGGATAATAAGGGTAAAATAATCAGGGAATTAGCAGACAGTAAGTCGGCGGATTTCGATAGCTATAAAGTTGCAAGAAGAGAGTTCATCCGTATTCCTTCGGATGATGGTAAATTCCAACTTCCAGCGATCATTACCTATCCTACCGATTTTGATGAAACAAAGGAATATCCGGTCATCATGAGCATTTATGGTGGGCCTGATGCTGGTACCGTTAGAAATACCTGGAAAGGGATTCAGAATGAACTATGGGCACAACAAGGGGTAATCTTCATAGAATGTGACCACCGTGCTTCTGGACAATTCGGAAAACAAGGGGTAGCATGGATGCACCGTAACTTAGGTAACTGGGAATTGGTGGATTATATCACCTTTGTGAAATACCTGAAAGCAAAACCTTACGTAGCTAAAAATAAATTGATGATCACTGGACATAGTTATGGTGGTTATATGACCTGTTTGGCATTAACCAAAGGGGCAGATTATTTTGATTACGGTATTGCCGGTGCGCCTGTAACAAGTTGGGATCTTTACGATACGCATTATACCGAGCGTTGGATGGATACGCCAAAGGATAACCCAGAAGGTTATAAAAATGGTTCTGTGTTAACTTTTGCAGATAAATATAAAGGAAGATTAAGGATTATGCATGGTGATATGGATGATAATGTGCACATGCAGAATACCATACAATTGGTAAGCGCATTAACAAGCAGATCGGTTCCATTTGAACTGATGATCTATCCAGGAAGCCGTCACGGTTTTGACCGTTCTAAGTCGGCTTATGATAACAAAGAACGTACAAGGTTTATTTATCAATATTTACTGGAAAAGCCAGTTCCAGATTTTATGAACTAATGATTAAGTTAAAAAAGGCTAAGAAAAAGGATTCTTAGCCTTTTTTCATTGTGTAACATATGGTACAACCAAAAAAATTATCATATTTGCACTATTAATAACACCATGCTAAATTATCTAAAAGACATTACTTTTAAGGCGAATGACGTCTTTTTAAGGGCTATAGACATCCTCATGAGGAACTATGTTTCTATTGCAGGGCTATGTTTTCTTTTGTTTATAACTTCCAACCTGTCTACCTATTTATCCAGCTACTTATCCTTTTATTCGGATTCGTATTTCATGGGTTTGAAAGTGCTCTTGTTACTTCTGTTTATAGGTTTATATTTTAGTTTGCAATTGGTACTGTTAAAAAATGCCATCGTATTGGCTAGGGGAGAAAAGAAACCGGGATTTTGGGGCTATGTACCTTCCTTTTCCCAATTCGTGAACTACATCATCGGATTGTTGTTCTATTCCCTGATTGCTTTTGTGGTTTATTTGGTAATGTATGTGCTTTGCTTTCCTTTATTGTTTTTGGGGATAAGCATGGATACAGTGCGTTCGGAGATCCATCCTTTTTTAACAGGGGTTATTATGTTGTTTGTATTGATAAGAACGACCTTCTATCCATTTTTCATTATCGAACATGGATTCAATACCTTTAAATCCTATAAATTCAGTTTGGCGATGACCAAAGGCAATGTATTTCGGTTATTGATCGTTATATTCATTGTAGCATCCACCCATTTATTGCAATTGGGCGCGGAATACTTTGGCTACACCTTGGTATCCCAAATTTTAGGTTTAGTGAATTCATTTGTTATCATCCCTATCGTGAGCATTGTGATGTCCATTGTGTATGTGGATATGATGAAGTCCTATAAAGGAGGAGCAGATCCTTCACTGTTCGATAATATCATCTAATTAGTTCAACATTGAGTAGAAAGAGAATCGCCATATTAGGCTCAACAGGTAGCGTAGGAACTCAAGCATTAGAAGTTGTAGCCGCTTTTCCCGAACAATTTGAAGTAACCGTATTGACCATCAGTAGGAATGCCGATCTGTTGATCCAACAGGCAAAAGCCTTTCATCCGAAGGTGGTGGTGGTCTGTGAAGAGCAGGCTTATCAAAAAGCAAAAGATGCTTTGGAACCGCTGGGCATATCGGTGCTAAGTGGAGTGGAAGCGTTGGAAGAGGTGGTTCAGCGGGATGATATCGATGTGGTATTGACCGCTATTGTAGGATCTGTTGGATTAAAACCAACGGTTGCCGCCATCAAAAAAGGGAAAGATATCGCGCTCGCCAATAAGGAAACCTTAGTGGTTGCTGGCGCATTGATCAATGAATTGGTGAAAGAACATCAGGTGCGGTTGTTACCGGTGGATTCTGAGCATTCGGCGATATTCCAATGTTTGGTTGGAGAAGAAAGCAACCCGATAGAAAAAATAATATTGACGGCTTCTGGAGGACCTTTTAGAGGTAGAACTCGGGAAGATCTGGTTGCTGTAACAAAGGTGCAGGCCTTGAAACATCCAAATTGGGCGATGGGGGCAAAGATTACCATCGATTCCGCTTCCTTGATGAATAAAGGGTTGGAGGTGATCGAAGCCAAATGGTTGTTCGACCTATCTGCAGATCAGGTGGAGGTGATCATCCATCCGCAGTCTATCGTACATTCGCTGGTGCAATTTCAGGATGGGTCCATTAAAGCACAATTGGGTGTACCCGATATGAAGTTGCCTATCCAATATGCATTGACCTATCCAGCTCGCTTGCAGAATGATTTCAAACGCTTCAGCTTTGTAGATTATCCAAATTTGACTTTTGAAGCGCCGGATATGGAGGCTTTCAGGAATCTGAAACTGGCCTATCAAGCATTGGAAAGAGGTGGAAACAGTCCTTGTATCTTAAATGGTGCGAACGAAATCGTGGTGGAGGCTTTCTTACAGGATCAGATCAGTTTTCTGGGGATGAGTGATGTCATTGAGGAGACATTGTGTCAGATTTCTTGGCAAGATGATTTGAAATTAGAGGATTATCTGCATTATGATGCCGAAAGTAGGAGAGTGGCACGGAGTTTAATACCTCGTTTCAGTAATAAATAGAATATATACAATTAATAAAAAATAAATGGGAATCGTCATTATGGTAGCCCAGGTGTTATTAGGCCTGTCGCTATTGATTATACTACACGAACTTGGTCACTTTTTGGCCGCACGTGCATTTGGGATCAAGGTGGAGAAATTTTACCTGTTCTTTGATGCCTGGGGTGTGAAATTGTTCAAGTTCAATTATAAAGGGTGTGAATATGGTGTGGGTTGGCTACCATTGGGTGGTTATGTCAAGATTGCTGGGATGATCGATGAGTCGATGGATACCGAGCAGTTGAAAGGAGAACCACAACCTTGGGAATTCCGCTCTAAACCAGCTTGGCAACGATTGATCGTGATGTTGGGCGGTATTATCGTGAATATCATCGTCGGAATTCTGGTGTTCTGGATGATCACTTTTAAGTATGGTACGACGGATATCGATAACAGCAAAATCTATGGTGTGAAGCCAGGTATCATTGGTGAAAAGGTAGGTTTGAAGGAAGGCGATAAAATCCTTGCGGTCAATGGAAATAAGGCGAATCTGTTTTTTGAGGACCTGATGACCTCGGATGTTTTGATGGGTGATGCGGTATTGACGGTGGATCGTGGGGGTCAGGAAGTGAAGATAACCCTTCCTCCGGATATTCTGAACGATGTTTCTGATCATAAGAAAAACGAGTTTGTACAGCCTATATTCAAGATGCTTCCGGTATCCAAGATTGAAAAGGATTCGAGAGCTGAGCAGATGGGATTGCAGGTTGGGGATAGTATTGTGAGTATCAATGGCGTTGCGCCATTGCACTTGAACCAGTTTAGGGATTTGGTACAGGCGAACAAAGGAAAGGATATCAATCTTGGTGTGATCCGTAATGGTGCTGCCATGAATTTGATTGCGAAAGCGGATACCACAACGGCCTTAGGATTTGGAAACTTACCGATGGTGGTTCATTCTTATGGCTTGATGGAATCATTACCTATCGGCGCGAGCAAAGCATTCTCTGTGATAACGGATAATATTAAAGGCTTTGGTAAGATGTTCAAAGGGGAGGTTCGTGCGGATAAGGCCTTATCTGGACCGGTGGGCATTGCTACCATGTTCGGTACAGAGGTGGATTGGTTGCGTTTTTGGAGCTTGGTAGGGATGTTGTCCATGGCATTGGCTTTTATGAACTTGTTGCCGATTCCAGCATTGGACGGTGGACATGTGGTGTTTTTGACGATTGAGATGATTCAAGGAAAGCCATTATCGGAGAAGTTCTTGGAAAGAGCACAGATGGTCGGGTTTTTTATTTTGATAGCCTTGATGATCTTTGTTTTCGGAAATGATATTTTTAAGTTGACGAAGTAAGACGAGTTATTGGTATACCCGTCATTGCGAGGGCAACGTCATTGCGAGGAACGAAGCAATCTTTCGATTAGTTCAAAGATTGCTTCGTCGTACCTCCTCGCAATGACGTAAGTTCGCAGTGACGGGTATAGTTCTTTTTTCATTTTTTATTTCGGAATTTAAAATAATTTGTACCTTTGTCTCCCAATAAAATGAAAGAAACCTTCTACCCGATAGCATCACAAAAAGTTGTACAACTTTACATCAATACATAAATTGATTATATAGCCCATTTGGGCTTTTTTTGTGCGCCAAGGCGAAGCTCTACTCATACCCAACGGATATACTTAATAAAAGAAATAAGAATGACCAACTACAGCAAATTGCCAGCAATTTTAGTCCTTGAGGATGGAACAGTTTTTCATGGAAAGGCAGCCGGAAAGATCGGTACGACCACCGGAGAGATTTGTTTCAATACCGGTACGACAGGTTATCAGGAGATCTTCACCGATCCTTCTTATTATGCACAGATCATGGTGACCACCAATGCGCATATCGGTAACTATGGTATCGATAATGAGGATGAGGAGTCCAAGAAAATCCAGATTGCAGGATTGGTTTGTAAAAACTATAACATCAATTATAGCCGCAAAATGGCTGATCAATCCATCCAAAATTACTTCGAAGAGGAGAATTTGGTGGGTATTTCAGACATTGACACGCGTTCATTGGTTCGTCATATCCGCAGCAAAGGAGCGATGAATGCGATCATCTCTTCCGAGAACCTGGATGTAGAATCCTTGAAAGCAGAATTGGCCAAAGTACCTTCTATGGATGGTTTGGAATTGTCTTCCAAAGTATCTACGGAAGAACCTTATTTCTATGGTGATGAAGGCGCTCCAACCCGCGTAGCAGTTTTGGATTTAGGGATCAAGAAGAACATCCTTCGTAACTTTGATTCCCGTCAGGTATATGCTAAGGTTTTCCCGGCAAAGACAAGTTTTGCAGATATGGAAAAATGGAATCCTGATGGTTATTTTATTTCCAATGGCCCTGGTGATCCTGCAGCCATGGATTATGCCATCCAAACCGTAAAGGATATTTTGGAAGCTGACAAACCGATGTTCGGTATCTGTTTAGGCCATCAGATCTTGGCTTTGGCGAACGATATCCGCACGAGCAAAATGCACAATGGTCACCGTGGTATCAACCACCCAGTAAAAAACATCATCGCCAATAAATGTGAGATCACTTCCCAAAACCACGGTTTTGGCGTAGTAGCAGAAGATATCAAGAATTCGGATAAGGTAGAGATTACCCACGTGAACTTGAATGATGACTCGATCGAAGGTATCCGTATCAAAGGTAAGAAAGCCTTCTCGGTACAGTATCACCCGGAATCATCCCCAGGTCCACATGATTCAAGATACCTGTTCGATGATTTCATCGCGATGATAAAAGGATAACATTTATAAAACATTTAATAAACCATGTATGCTCCCATACATGGTTTTTTTTGTTAATTTTGATATAAGATATATTTATTGTTATATTAGTGTTATTAATACACTAAGTTAAAGGAAAAGAAAATAAACCACAAACAAAAATGAGCTTGATAATTGACGTACATGCGCGCCAGATTTTGGATTCGCGCGGAAATCCTACAATAGAGGTTGATGTGACCACACAGAACGGTTTCGTTGGTCGTGCAGCAGTTCCATCCGGAGCTTCTACAGGAGCACATGAAGCAGTTGAATTACGTGATGGTGACAAGAAGAAATACCTTGGAAAAGGTGTTTTGAAGGCCGTTGAAAATGTAAACACAAAGATTGCGAAAGCTTTGGAAGGTGTTGATGTTTTCGAGCAGAATGCAATCGATAAACTGATGATTGATCTTGATGGAACCGAGAACAAAGGTAAATTAGGAGCGAACGCTATTTTAGGAGTTTCCTTGGCAGTTGCCAAAGCTGCAGCGCAGGAAAGTCGTCAACCATTATACCGTTATATCGGAGGAGTAAATGCGAATACTTTGCCATTGCCGATGATGAACATCATCAATGGTGGAGCGCACTCGGATGCTCCGATCGCATTCCAGGAGTTCATGATCATGCCGGTAGGTGCTGAATCATTCTCTGAGGCATTGCGTTGGGGTGCTGAAGTTTTCCATAGCTTGAAGAAAATCCTCCATGACCGTAATCTTTCTACAGCAGTAGGCGATGAGGGTGGATTCGCTCCAACTTTCGAAGGTACGGAAGATGCGATCGAAACTATTTTGGAAGCGATCAAAAAAGCAGGATACAAACCAGGAAAAGATATCTGTTTAGCGCTTGACTGTGCTTCTACAGAATTCTTCGAAAAAGGAAAATACGATTACAAGAAATTCGAAGGTAAAGGCGGCGCAACGCGTACCATCGAAGAGCAGGTAGATTACTTGGCAGAATTATCTGCAAAATACCCGATCATCTCTATTGAAGATGGTATGGCTGAAGATGATTGGAAAGGTTGGAAATTGTTGACAGAGAAAATCGGTGACCGCGTACAGTTGGTTGGTGATGATTTATTTGTTACAAATACCAAACGTTTACAGGATGGTATTGATAAAGGTGTTGGTAACTCCATCTTGGTTAAAGTTAACCAGATCGGATCTTTGACCGAAACGATCAATGCTGTTCAATTAGCTCAGACAAATGGTTATACGTCAGTGATGTCTCACCGTTCTGGAGAAACAGAAGATTTCACGATTGCTGATTTAGCGGTGGCATTGAACTGTGGTCAGATCAAAACGGGATCTATCTCTCGTTCGGATAGGATCGCAAAATATAATCAATTATTACGTATTGAGGAAGAATTGGGAAGCAATGCGAAGTTCATTGGTAAGAACTTCAAATATGCGCCTAAGAAATAATTTTTTTTATTTTTTGTAAGGAAGAAGCCGTGTCATTTTGATGCGGCTTCTTTTGTTAAAGAAGATAACTTTGCTTTGTTTTTTTGCATTGTTCCCAAGTATATTTTATCTTTAACTAATTTTTATTTCTTTGTTGAGCAGCTATGGAACGTTTTATCAAAACCATCAAAAATAAATACCTGATTGCAGGCATTGCGTTTGTCGTTTGGATGTTGTTTTTTGATCGTTATGATGTGGCGACCCAGGTTAGTTTTCAAAAGGAGAAAGCAAAATTAGAAGCCGAAAAGTCTTATTATACCACTGAAACCGAAAAGATTGGAGTATCTATTAAGGATGTTCAATTCAATCAGAGCGAGATCCAACGCATCGCTCGTGAAAAATATAAAATGAAGAAATCTTCGGAGGATATTTATATCATTACCGAAGTCGAAGCCCCAAAAACATCTGAGTAATTTTTCTACGTCATTGCGAGGCCCTGCGTCATTGCGGTTCTACGTCATTGCGAGGCTACATCTTTGCGAGGCCCCGCGTCATTGCGAGGAACGAAGCAATCTTTGGATTAGTGGAAAGATTGCTTCGTCGTGCCTCCTCGCAATGACGCGAGGTGCTATTTCAACATCAACCCCACCGTAATATGAAAACTCTGGTGTTGAAAATCTTTGTTGAAAATATTCTTAGTTAACTGCTGATACCCATAAGTCAACGCTGCTGTAAATTTCGTTCTGGAATACCCATCGTGCAAATAAAAGAAACCCGCTTTAAAAAGCGCGCCTTTATCATATGCAGGGCCAATAGCTGGTGCATATCCTGCATTGGCCATCAAACCGATCCTCGAAACATCATTAAAACTTCCAATCGGCAATCTGCCATCTATAAATATCGGAAAGGTATTGAATTCATATTTATAAACTTTCTGATTCGCTTCATGTGGATCGTTCGTCTGATAATCCCCCTGAAATTTCTCGTTTCCAATCCCCAATCCCACATAGGCTCTTTCATTGAAATTCTTTCCGAAAATAAAATGGAGGTGATATCCGTTGAATGCTCCTTTATAACCCTCATTGGCAAATCCTAAATTTGCCCCACCCTGGAAAATCGTATATCCAGAAGATTGTGCAAACGTAAAATGTACAAAGAAAAATAATAGAAAAGTAAGTAATAAATGACGCATAAAAATATATTCTGTATTAATAAATTTGGTTTTACTTCAAGTTTGGATTTAGTTCAAAATCTTAAAGATCAGTTCCGACAACAGATCTCCGCTATTGGTCAATGGCCCTACATGCATACCCTTAGATTTCAGATCAAATTCCTTGATCAGATGGATAATCTCAAAAGTCTTTCTGCGGTTAAAATTTCGCGCTGCCAGTTCATATTCCTTCACAAAGAAAGGATGAACTCCTAAAGCCTTTGCTGCTGCTGCAGAGTTTTTTTCCGGAAGGTAATGGTATTTCAATATTTTAGTGAAATAGGTTCCTAATGTTCCGATCACCACCGGCATCGGATTTGACTTTGGATTGGCTGCAAAATATTCCACGATCTGAAACGCTTTGAACGAATTCCGTTTTGCCAATGCGGTATTCAGCTCAAAGGAATTGAAGTCCTTGCTGATACCGATATTCCGTTCGATATCTGACGACCCAATCTCTCGATCCGCAGGAACATTCAGCATCAATTTCTCGATTTCATTCGCTACTTTGGAAAGATCGGTCCCCAAAAATTCCGCCATCATGGCTGCAGCCTGCGGATGTATTTTTCGGTTTGCTGCTGTTAACTGTTCATTGATCCATCCCGCTACCTTATCATCATACAATTTGGCTGATTCCAAGACCACACCAGCTTTTTCAAAAAGCTTATACGCCTTCTTGCGCTTATCAAATTTGCTGTATTTATGGGCAAACACCAGAACAGTAGATGGGGTAGGCTGTTCCAGGTATTTCTGAAGCAGGTCATCATCCTTCCATTTCAGGTTCTGTGCTTCCTTTACCACGATAACCTGATGATCACTCATCATCGGATAGCGTTTGGCCATGCTGATGATACTGCTGAAATCTGCATCCTTTCCATAGACCACCGTTTGGTCAAATCCTTTCTGGGCTTCGTCCAGCACTTGATGTTCGATCGCATCCGAAATTAAGTCAATAAAATAAGGTTCCTCCCCATGCAGGAGGTAAACCGGACTTAATTTCTTTTTCTTGATATCGGATAAAATGGATTGGGTATTCATGCTTTACGAAAGTACGGATTTTGAGGCAATTTCCCAGATTTGGATTCGCTTGATATTTTCTTAATTTTGTAAATGTTTACACCGGTACCCTTAAATTTACCTACTTTTCCGGCGAAGATCAGCAAGAAGGCAGAACAGTATTTTATTTTTGACCAGTTGCGGAAAAAGCACCTGGTTTTGACGCCTGAAGAATGGGTGAGGCAACATTGGGTAAGCCATCTGCACCAGCAATACCGCTATCCCATGTCGCTAATGCATATCGAAGGCGGTTTGAAGCTACATTCTTTACAGAAAAGGCATGACCTGGTGGTCTACAACCGATTGGGACAACGTATCCTTTTGGCAGAATTTAAAGCGCCGACTGTCAAAATTACCGAAAACACCTTCCATCAAATCGCAAATTACAACTCCCAATACAAAATCCCCTTACTTTTAGTCAGTAATGGAATTGAGCATTATTATTGTAGCATAAATTTCGAAGATGGGAGTTACCATTTTCTGAAGGATTTGCCTTCTTTTGAATAGGCAATCGTAAAAATTAAAATAAATATTATATTAGTAACATAATCTTTAGGAGAACACATGGATATCAAAAAAGACGAATTCAGAAAATATGCGATTAAGCACCATAGAATAGGCTCACAACATGTCGATGGCTATATTTCTAGGTTACAGCAACAGATTCCAAGTAATTTAACACCATACATTATCGAGGAACGTCAGTTAAATGTGGCACAGATGGATGTGTTTTCACGTTTGATGATGGACCGTATCATCTTTTTAGGAGATGGAATCAACGACCAGGTAGCGAACATTGTTCAAGCTCAGTTGTTATTCTTACAATCGACTGATGCACAGCGTGATATTCAGATCTACATCAATTCTCCAGGTGGTAGTGTTTATGCAGGTTTGGGAATCTATGATACCATGCAATATATCAGCCCAGATGTAGCAACCATCTGTACCGGTATGGCAGCTTCAATGGGAGCGGTATTATTGGTCGCTGGAGCGAAAGGAAAACGTGCTGCTTTAAGGCATTCACGTGTGATGATTCACCAACCTTCGGGTGGTGCACAAGGGGTGGCTTCTGATATGGAGATCAACCTTCGTGAAATGTTGAAATTGAAAGAAGAATTATATACGATCATAGCTGATCACTCTGGCCAGACTTACGAATGGGTAGAGAAGTCCTCTGACCGTGATTATTGGATGCGTGCCGAAGAAGCCAAAGCGTTTGGTATGATTGATGAGGTATTGCTTCCTAAAAAAGAAACAAAATAACAATGGGTAAATCGAACAATAGAGATATACATTGCTCATTTTGCGGCATCAGTAAGAATGAGGCGCAAATGCTTATTGCGGGTGATGGTGCGCATATCTGCGACAGATGTGTGCAACAGGCGGGAGAGATTTTGGCTGAAGAGCTTAAGCAACGCAAGAATAAATCTATTCAGACTGCTTTAAAACTGATACGTCCTATTGAAATCAAGGAGCATTTGGATCAATATGTTATTGGTCAGGATGATGCCAAAAAAGTGATTTCCGTAGCGGTGTATAACCATTACAAACGTTTGAACCAACGCGTGGAAACGGATGAGACGGAGATTGAAAAATCCAACTTGATCATTGTTGGGGAAACAGGTACCGGTAAGACCTTATTGGCAAAAACGGTGGCCAAGATCTTGAACGTTCCTTTCTGTATTGTGGATGCAACGGTATTGACCGAAGCTGGATATGTGGGAGAGGATGTGGAAAGTATTTTGACCCGTTTGTTACAGGCAGCAGATTACGATGTAGCAGCAGCGGAACGCGGCATCATCTACATAGATGAGATCGATAAGATTGCGCGTAAGAGCGATAATCCATCGATCACGAGAGATGTTTCGGGTGAAGGTGTTCAACAGGCATTATTGAAGATCTTGGAAGGAACGAATGTGAATGTACCACCTCAAGGCGGTCGTAAGCATCCGGACCAAAAAATGATCTCGGTAAATACCAGCAACATCCTGTTTATTTGTGGTGGTGCATTCGATGGTATCCAGAAGAAAATTGCCAACAGATTGCGTACGCAGACTGTAGGTTATAAAATGAAGGATGAAGATCAGGAAATCGACCTGAACAACCTGTATAAATACATTACGCCTCAAGATCTGAAAAACTTTGGATTGATTCCGGAGTTGATCGGACGTTTACCGGTGTTAACACACTTGAATCCTTTGGATAAAGAAACATTATTGAATATATTGACCAAACCGAAGAACGCTTTGGTAAAACAATATGTTAAATTGTTTGATTACGAAGGTGTCAAATTAAGTTTTGAACCTGAAGTATTCGACTTTATCGTGGAGAAGGCTTGGGAATTCAAATTAGGTGCCCGTGGTCTGCGCAGTATCTGCGAAGCCATTATGTTGGATGCCATGTTTGAAATACCATCCACGAAGGATGATATCGAAGACAACAGCTTACTGATTACGCTGGATTATGCGAAGAATAAATTTGCAAAAACAGATTTCAAAAAGCTTCAAGTTGCATAATATCTAAACCCTCGCCTGCCAGCGAGGGTTTTTTGTACCCAATCTATTTATTTAAATTAATTGAACATGACGAAGAAAATTAAAGAAGTAGACTCCCCGGTGACTCCGGGATTGAAGAGCAAAGAAGATATCGTAAATAATTGGTTGCCTCGTTATACGGGAAGGCCGTTGGATGAATTCGGGGAATACATCCTATTGACCAATTTCAGTAATTATGTGAAACTATTCTCGCAGATGCATGATGATGCACCGATCTTAGGTGAAGATAAACCCATGCTTTCCTGCACAGCGGAAGGGATCACCATTATTAATTTCGGGATGGGAAGTCCCATGGCTGCCACCATTATGGATCTTTTATCCGCTTTAAAACCTAAGGCAGTCCTTTTTTTAGGAAAGACTGGAGGCTTGAAGAAAAAGATCGGGGTAGGCGAGTTGATCCTGCCGATCGCGGCAATTCGCGGGGAAGGAACATCCAATGATTATTTTCCACCAGAAGTTCCATCTCTACCGGCCTTTGCGATGCAGAAAGCCATTTCAACAACTATCAGGGATCATTCTAGGGATTATTGGACTGGAACGGTTTATACCACCAACAGGAGGGTTTGGGAACATGATAAACAGTTTAAGAAATACCTGAAAACTATCCGCGCAATGGCGGTGGATATGGAGACTGCGACCATCTTTTCGGTTGGTTTTGCCAATAAGATCCCTACAGGTGCTTTATTGCTGGTATCGGATCAACCGATGGTTCCAGAGGGGGTAAAAACGGATGCTTCGGATGTAACGGTTACCAAATCTTATGTGGAAACCCACTTAAAGATCGGTATCGATGCGTTGAAACAGCTCATCAATAATGGCTTGACCGTGAAGCACCTGAAGTTCTAATTTTGGAGCTAGACCGCATGATTTCTAAAAATTGGCTACTTTTGTGCTAAACAAACAGAACAGAAACATCTATGTGGTATAATAATATTCTTGAAACCATTGGGAATACCCCTTTGGTCAAGCTCAATACGGTTACAAAAAAATTAAAGGGTACCATTCTAGCCAAAATCGAAACGACCAATCCAGGGAACTCGATCAAGGATAGAATGGCCTTAAAAATGATCGAGGATGCGGAAGCATCAGGCCTTTTGAAACCCGGAGGAACGATCATTGAAGGTACTTCCGGAAACACAGGTATGGGATTGGCCATGGCCGCTGTTGTAAAGGGGTACCGCTGTATTTTTACCACCACCGATAAACAATCCAAAGAAAAGATCGATGCGCTCCGTGCCTTTGGTGCCGAAGTGATCGTTTGTCCCACCAACGTGGATCCGGAGGATCCTCGTTCCTATTATTCGGTTTCCAGTAGATTGGAGAAGGAAGTTCCAAACGCTTGGAAAGCCAACCAATACGATAACCTTTCGAATAGCAAAGCGCATTACGAACAGACCGGACCTGAAATCTGGGAACAGACCGAAGGGAGGATCACGCACTTAGTGGTGGGGGTTGGTACGGGTGGAACCATCTCCGGAACGGCTAAATACCTGCGGGAAAAGAATCCGGATATCAAGGTCTGGGGGATCGATACGTTCGGTTCGGTATTTAAAAAATATAAAGAGACCGGGATTTTTGATAAAAATGAAATCTATCCCTATATCACCGAAGGAATTGGTGAGGATTTTTTACCTCAGAACGTAGATTTTAGTCAGATCGATCTTTTTGAGAAAGTAACGGATAAGGATGCTGCGCTGATGACGAGGGATCTTGCGCGCAAGGAAGGTATTTTCGCAGGGAATTCGGCAGGTGCTGCCGTGGCCGGTTTGTTACAATTGGGGGATTCTCTAAAAGACGACGATGTGGTCGTGGTGATCTTCCATGATCATGGTTCTCGTTATATGGGTAAAATGTATAACGAAGATTGGCTGCGCGAGAGGGGCTTCCTGAAAGATGAAAAACTAACGGCAAAAACTATCTTGAAAAGACGTGGTCAACAGGAGATTGTTACGGCAGATGTGAACCAATCGGTCTTGGAAACCTTCAACATCATGAAATCGTTGAACATCTCCCAAATACCACTTACCCAACAAGGTATGGTGATCGGGAAGGTAACGGAGTCGGATATTCTCTCCGCACTTTTAGAAAATCCGACCTTAAAATCATCTCCTGTGGAGGGAATCTCTACCAAACCGTTTCCTTTTGTGGATATCAACGCTTCAATCGATAAGATTTCGAGTTTGATCAATAAGGATTCCCAAGCGGTGCTGGTGGAAGATGAGTTCGGGAAAATAAATATCATCACGCAATATGATGTGATAAACGTGATATCTGAAGGTTAATTCTTTGTGATTTTGGTTATATTTATGATATCTACCGAAATCAAATGGAAAGAAACGATAAACTTAAGCGATTAGAATACTGGTTAAAGGCTAGAATCGGAAAGATTGCCTTCATAGATATAGAAGAAAAACGGGATAAACAATGGTACGGAAATGGTTATGGAGGATTTTATGTGGATCCTTCAGCTGTTCCGGAGAACGCCATTGTTTATTCTTTTGGTATCGGAGAGGATATCTCCTTTGACCAGGCCATCATCGCCAAACACAATTGTGATGTATATGGATTTGATCCAACACCAAAGTCCATCTCTTGGGTAAGTAATAATAAGGTACCGGAAAAGTTCCATTTTCATCCCTATGGTATCGGTGAAAAAACTGGAATAGTCACGTTTAATCTTCCGAAAAATAAAGAACATGTTTCAGGCTCAGTCTATGACCATAGCTTGGTGGATGAACTGAACCCTGTTGAGGTGCTTTTAAAGGAATTTACGGAGATTGTAAAGGAAAAGGGGCATAGCAGGATTGATGTTCTTAAAATGGATATAGAGGGCTCAGAATACGCGGTAATGAAAGGGATATTGGAAAGTGGTATTCCTATTAAACAAATCTTGGTAGAAACCCATGAACGATTCTTTCCCAACGGAAAAGAAAAAGGAAAGGAGTTTTTTAGTTTGTTGAAATCGCATGGCTACCGAATTTTTGCTATCTCGGATACGTATCAGGAAATTTCGCTTATTAGTATTAAGTAGTTAGTATTTAGTATTAAGACCTATGGCTTTTTATAGTATATAGTATTGAGTAGTTAGTAGTTAGACCTATGGGTTTTTAGAGTATTTAGTATTGAGTAATTAGTATTTAGACCTATGGGTGCTATAGGTAATGCGTCCTGCGTCATTGCGAGGCCATCTTCGTCATTGCGAGGGCCGCGTCATTACGAGGGCCACGTCATTTCGAGGGCCACGTCATTGCGAGGAACGAAGCAATCTTTTACACTAATCGAAAGATTGCTTCGTCGTGCCTCCTCGCAATGACGTAAAATTCCTCGCCATTCCGGTAGCCGCCATAGGTCTAACTACTAAATACTTACTACTAAATACTGTTTCAAGCCAAAGGCTTGAAACTAATGCGCCGAGAGGCTTTTCTTCTTTTCTTCATCAAAAGAAGCTTCCAGCTCTGCTAATTTTTTCTTGCCGTATGCCAATCTGGTAATCACCACAAACAACACCGGCACAATAAATATCGCCAGGAATGTTGCTGCGGTCATCCCACCAAATACGGTCCAGCCGATTGTCTGACGGGAAACAGCACCTGCTCCAGTCGACAACATCAACGGAATAATACCCAAAATAAAGGCCAGGGATGTCATGATGATCGGTCGCAGACGAAGCTTAACGGCATCAATGGTTGCATCGATTAGGTTCATGCCAATATCCACCCTTTCCTTGGCAAATTCCACGATCAAAATCGCGTTCTTCGCGGCAAGACCAATAATAGTCACCAAACCAATTTGTGCATAGATATTATTATCCAGGTTAGGTAATAAGGTAAGGGCTAATATCGCTCCAAATACACCTAACGGTACGGATAAAAGGATAGAGAATGGTACCGACCAACTTTCATACAAGGAAGCCAATAATAGGAATACGAAAAGGATACAAAGGGCGAAGATCTGAATGGTCTTACTACCGGATTGTTTTTCCTGCAAGGTCACTCCGGAGAACTCATACGAATAACCATCCGATAAGGTCTCTGCAGCCACTTCTTCCAACGCTCTGATGGCATCCCCCGAAGAATATCCCGGTGCGGCCTCTCCCGAGATCGAAATCGAACGGAAGATGTTAAAGTGATTGATAATAGACGGATTGGTGGTCAACTCATAGCGAACCAAATTGCTTACCGGAACTGGTTGTCCCTGTACATTCTTCACATATAATTTATTGATATCTTCAATATGCATCCGATAGCTGGTATCTGCTTGTGTTACTACACGGAAGTTACGTCCATATTTGGTGAAGTCATTCACATAGCTCGAACCCAGGTAGGAAGAGATCGTGCTGTAGATATTGGATACCGGTACACCCATTCTTTTCGCCATCTCACGATCTACATTGAGTTTGTAGTTCGGTGAATTACTGTTGAATAAAGTATAGGCCATTCCAATTTCAGGACGTTGGTTGGCAGCAGCCAAGAAACCACCCACAATACGTTCAAATTCTTTGATATCCACTGTCTGACGGTCTTGGATCTCCAGGGTAAAACCTCCGGATGAACCCAATCCCGGAATCGGTGGCGGCGTTGCGGCGATGACGGTTGCCTTCGAATAACCACGGTATTTACCCATAATGGCACCCGTAATTTCCATAACCGTTCGCTGTCTTTCTTCCCAAGGCTTCAACGATACAAATAAGGATGCACCATTCGGTTTTGCGGCCCTGTTCAATAAGTTCATACCATTAATAGAGGTCACATATTGAATTTCCGGGAAATCCTTACGCAGGTCGTTTGTCAGCTCGGTCAGCACTTCTTCCGTACGGGCAGATGATGCTCCTTCCGGAAGGTTGACCCCCATGAAGAAGATTCCTCCATCCTCGTTCGGGATAAAGCCGGATTTCTTGTTCATGAACATGAAACCTGTTCCGATAAAAATACAGATCAAAATGATCAATACCAATGGAGCAGCCTTAATCGCTTTTTTCACCCCTTTGGAATAACGGTAGGTCACTTTATCGAACCATACGTTGAATTTATAGAAGAACTTGTTCAATCCTTTCGCGTCCTTAGTGGTAGCGGAAGGTCTCAACATGATGGAACAAAGTGCTGGTGTCAGGGAAAGCGCGATAAATGCGGATAGCATCACCGAAACGGCAATGGTGATGGCAAACTGCTGATAGAGCTGCCCGACCATCCCCGGAATAAATCCAACCGGAACAAATACGGCCGCCAAAATAAGCGCAATCGCAATAACCGGAGCGGTAATATCTTTCATGGCTCGTCGAGTCGCCTCCTTGGCATCCATCTGGTAATGGTCGATGTAATGCTGTACGGCTTCCACCACCACGATCGCATCATCCACCACAATACCAATAGCGAGGACGAAAGCCAACATGGTCAGGTTGTTCACTGAGAACCCAAATAGGGTAAAGAATATAAAGGTGCCTACGATGGAAACCGGAATCGCCAATAAAGGGATCAAGGTTGCTCTCCAACTTTGTAGGAAGAAGAATACCACCAAGGTTACCAAGATCATGGCCTCAATTAAAGTATGGATTACGGAACTGATGGATGCATTGACTACGGAAACCGTTTCATAACCTACCACGTAATCCACGTCCGTAGGGAATGATTTTTTCAATTCTTCCAAGGCCAGGTAAATACCATCCGCTGTTTCCACGGCATTTCCACCTGGAGTCTGGGATATCATCATACCTGATGCGACCTGTCCATTTACTTTATTGGTTATACCGTAGTTGAACTGTCCCAATTCTACGCGGGCAACATCTTTCAATAATACGATGGAACCATCCATATTGGTTTTTACCACGATGTTTTCGAATTGATCGACTTCCTCCAGGTCGGAGTCCATCACGATCGGGTATTCAAAAACCTGTGCATTTTCCTGCGGACGGGCACCAACTGATCCACCAGGCATTCTGGAGTTCTGCTCGGCAATCGCTGCACTCACATCCGATGGAGACATGTTCAGGTTGGCCAATTTATTGGCATCCAACCAAACCCGCATCGCAAATGGTTGACCAAAAGCCTGCACATCACCGACCCCTTTAACACGCAACAAGGCATCTTTTAGGTAAAGGTTGACATAGTTTGCCAGGAAGTTCTGGTCGCGGGTTCCGTTCGGAGAAACCAGGGAAACCATCATCAAGATATCCGTATTCATCTTACGGGTGGTTACCCCTAAACGACGGACAGCCTCTGGGAGGACGGGTTCTGCAATACTCACCCTGTTCTGTACATCCAGCGTGGCGATATCGATATCTGTTCCCACCTCAAAAGTCACGGTGATCCGGGACGAACCATCGGAAGTACTGTTGGAACTCATATAGATCATTCCAGGTGTACCATTGATCTGACTCTCAATTGGCGTGGTTACTGTTTTTTCTACGGTTTGGGCATCGGCACCCGTATAGATCGCCGAAACGGAAACCGTCGGCGGCGCGATGTTGGGATATTGACTGACCGGCAGGGTAGTGACCGAAATGATACCAATAATGGAAATCAATATCGATATAACTATCGCGGTGACCGGTCTCTTTATAAATACTTCTGAAATCATGCTTTTTTATATTTGGGATTCGGCATTTACTATTGTTTTGCAGGACCTGCTGCTGGTTGAGCTTGTTCTTCTTTGTTCACTACTTTGGCACCAGGTTTCAAGGCGGTGATACCATCGGTTACTACGCGCTCGCCTGTTTGAAGTCCTTGCGAAATAACCACGCGATCGCCAAGTTTATGTCCAAGGGTAACCGGTTTTAATTCTACGGTACTGCTATCTGTTACGGTATATACACTGAATGTTCCCAATTGCTCGAAAATCGCACGGTAAGGGATGACCAATTGTTGTTCTGTAGAAGTGCTAACCACATTTAAGGTCAGGTTCATGCCTGCACGCAAGGCATTGTTAGGGTTCTGGAAGGTGGCTCTCACTTTCAAAGTTCCTGTTTGTGGATCTACTGCACGATCGATCGTGGAGATTCTTCCTGTTGAGGAATAGGTACTGGCATCCGGCAAGGTCAGGTTGATCTCCGTTGAAGATTTACCTGATTGCAGGTTGGCGAATTCGGTGATCTCTTTCTCGTTGATCTGGAATTCAACAGCGATAGGATTGGTTGAACTGATGGTATTCAATAAAGTAGTACCCGCAGAAACCAACGCGCCTGAACGTACTTGGGAGATACCTACCGAGCCAGAGAATGGCGCATATATGGTCGATCTGTTCAAGTTGGTCCTTGCAGCGGTAAGGGCTGCTTCGGCAGCTTGAACCTGTGCCTTTTGGTTATTTACATCGGTATACGCATAATCAAGGGTCTGTTTTGCGATCGCATCCTTGTCTGCCAAGGTCTGATAGCGTTGAAGATCCTTTTCTACACGTGCAAGATTAGCTCTCGCAATTTCTAAGGTCGCTTTCGCTTGATCAACCGTAGCTGAATAACGAACGCGATCAATTTCATATAATTTCTGTCCTTTGCTTACGTAAGCACCATCTGCCACATAGATATTGGTGATGTATCCTGAAACTTCTGCACGGATTTCTGTTTCCTGTAAAGGAACGACATTGGAAGGATAGGAGCGTGTACCGGAAACAGTTTCCAGGTTCACCGTAGAAATGCTGACAGGGATGGCCTGAGCCTGCATTTGACCAGGACCTGCCTGCTTGGCCTTATCCTTATTGCCACATGAAGCCAGGATCAATCCAGAGCTTAATAATATTGCTGCTAATATGCGATTCGTGTTCATAACGTTAAATTTCTATGTAAGGGTTGTGCTGATTAATTGTTGATATCTACGGTTCCCAATGCTTTTTGAATGTCCAGTTTGCTGGCCAATACCGCATATAGGGAATTCAAATAGTTCAGTTGGCTCGTTTTAAGGTCTGTTTCTGCCGTCATGAGTTCCAAGTAGGTTTTCAGTCCGGCATCGTATTGTAGTTTGATGGTGTTGTACACTTCTTCGGAAAGATCCATATTGTCCTTCGCGTTTCGCCATTCGATGGTATTGGCGCGGTAAGAAGCCATGGCTGCCGAGTATTGGGCACCTATCTGGTTTTCAAGGTTCTCCAGATCCATTTCCAATCGGGTTTCCTGCAATTCGGATTTTCTGATCTCCTGTACGCGTTTGGTACCTTGGAAAATCGGAATGGATAGGGTCAACCCCACCGAAGATTGTGGGAAGTTATTTCCATAAAGATCGGCGAAAGCGTTATTACGGTAGTTCAGACCATAATTTGCAAAGGCACTTAGCCTAGGAAGGTAATTCCATTTCTGGTATTGGGTATTTAATTTTTGGATATCCTGTAGATTCTTTAATTGACGGTATTCTACGCGATTTGCAATCTGCACCAATTCTGAAGTATCCAATAGGACATTGGCTTCCATATCCTGACCTACAAACGATAGGTTAAGACCATCTGTAGGATTTAATCCCAATAGGGTTTTAAGGTAATCGTATTTATATTTCCTGATTTCCAAGGCCGATTTCAGTTGGGCATTGGCATTGTTCAAGGAAATCTGCGCACGTTTATAGTCGATCTTGTCTACCAAACCGGTTTCATACCTGGCATTGGCATCCGTATATTGTCTTTGGATACGTGCAATATTTTCGTTGATGATATTGATCTGTTCCTCGCTGGTCAGAATATCATAATAAGCCTTGGAAACATCGACCACGGTATTGATCTTGGTGTTTTCCAGGTTTAGAGTATTCTGTTGTCTGATGAATTGTGCAGCCTTTGACGCTTGGAACAATCCCGGGTTGATAATCGCCTGATCAGCTTGAAAAGTTAGGGAAGAGGTGTTTTTCTGCCCCATGGCAATATTCTGCCCGTTGATATAAGCTGTTGGCAATTGAATGAAATGGGAAAGATTTCCGTTGGCATTGATCTGTGGAAACCATCCTGATAATGCGGAAGCGATTTCGCGTTCTGCGATCTCCTGATCGATTTTGGCTTGTTTAACCTCAATCTTATTGGATAGGGCAAAATTGATGAGCTCGTCTAATGTGGCATTGCTGGAAAGGTTCCTGTTGTCTTGTGCCATGGCCGACCCCAAGGAAACTGCCGCAATGGATGCGTAAATGAATAAGTCCTTAAATTTGAATTTCATATATATTATTTTTTAACCCCGTTCCAGATAATGTCGACCAATAGGTCCAATTGAGATTCCTCAATCTTTGTTTTTTCGTATAAGCTGCTTCTAACCAGCGAAATAGCAGGTCCTAAATAGGCTGCTAATAGGATACGAACATGTAAGTCCTTTAAATGTTTCTCTTCCAGTCCTTGTTCCAGAAAATGGAAGATTTTATTGCGTTCGCATTTATGTTGAAAAACGTTCTTACGGATATCTTCGTAAAAGGGGGAACCATAGAACTGTTCCATAAAACTGAAGAGGTCTGCATGGTCCTGATAGAATAGCACCACGTTTTTCCATACGGCCCGAAAGCGTTGATCGTATGGGAGGTTATCCTGTTCTTCGAGGAAGATGTGTTTATTGATGATTTCCTTGCAATACCAATACAGCTCAATGATAAGATCGTCCTTTGAAGGGAAGTAATGGTAAATGGAACCCACAGCTACTTCGGCCTCTTTGGCGATCTTGCTCATGGGCGATCCGTGGAAGCCTCCAGCGTTGACCAACTGTAGGGTACTCCGAAAGATCTGTTCTTTTTTTTCTGTCAATTGAATATTCATTCGGTTGCAAAGGTAAGGAAAGATATTTAGCAGTTGTGTCAAATATTCGTTATAAAATGGGGTCTGGGGGTGTTTTTTTAGGGTAGAAAGGTTTTTGGAAGTATGGATTGATGGGGTTGAGTTTTTGGAGGGATGACAGGTTAGGTTGAAGAATAGTTGCAATGTTAACAAATTGTTAATTTTTCAAATTGCTATTGACAGGTGTAGAAAATACACTTACCTTTGTTGTATCATAATTTAGGTTTATAATTGGTTATTAAAGGTTTTCATTCTCCCCGTTTGAAAACCTTTTTCTTTTGGTAGAAGTTGATAAACAACAGTTCATTTTCCTGTCCAGAGTCTTTTTTTTACAGTTATTATCCCTCCACCGTTATTATTCTTTCCACCGTCATTATACTTTCCGCCGTCATTGCGAGGAACGAAGCAATCTTTACGAATGTCATGTTGAGCGGAGTCGAAACATCCGTTCGTTAGTACCCGAACCGATCCATCGATGTTGCTCAGATTATTTACAATCCTTCAGCATCTTAATAACTTCTTCCTGCGTAAAATGCGTTGTACTATTGCCAAAATACGTCGTGATATAAGTAAGCACATAAGCCACATCAATATTCGTTAAACTAGGCACCCCCGGCATTGCCTGGTTAAATTTTTCCCCATTAACCACAATCTCACCAGCCATCCCATTCTTTACAATGCAAGCCAGTTTATCCCTATTCTCTTCCAAAAACTTCTGATCGGTTAGCGGGGGATAAAGCTTACCCAATCCCTCGCCTTTGGCGCCATGGCAATTTTGGCAATGTTGAACATATAGTTTTTGCCCAATCGTAGCATATTGCATGGTCTGAACACTCAATTTATTATTACAGGAGAATAATAAATTGAGCGCTAGAACCAAGGTCAATATACCTGTGAGGTATTTATAGATCATAATATCTACCTGTATTCATTAAGGATCACATCCAGATCTTCCAATAGTTTGGTTACCTGTTCATCATTTGTCCCATCATATGCTCCACGAAGTCTGCGTTCTGGATCAATAATCACCAAATATCCCGAATGGTCATAGCCTCCAGGTACGCTGGCATCTTCCTTGGTATACACTAGATATTTCTCCGAAATACCATAAATATCCGCTTTGGATCCCATCACGAATTGCCATTGATCATTATCAATCCCTAATTTGTTCGCATAATCCTTTAACACATGTGGTTGATCATACTTGAAATCAATACTATGGGACAAAAAAGCAATTCTTGGGTTGTTCTTGTATTTTTCATAAGCCTTCAGCAGGTTTCGCTGCATGGTAGGGCAAATGCTTGGACAGTGGGTAAAAAAGAAGTTGGCCACATAAATTTTATCCTTGAAAAAATCCTGCGTGATATAAACGCTATCCTGATTCAAAAACTTAAAATCCGGAATGGTCGGGTAGATGGAGTCGATGACTTCCTTACCATCAACCATCTTTGTCTCAACCGTAGCTTCGCCTAAAATAGGCAACTTTCTTTCCGTATTATCGCAGGATTGGAATAAAAGTCCTGCAAACAAAGTGAAGGAGGCTAATCCAACTATCTTTTTCATGATTATCTATTAAATGGTGCCAAAGTTGTTTTAGATAAGGTAGAAGCATCCTCAAACTGCTTTTTCATTTCAACTACTCTATCCAGCATTTTTTGCTGATAAGCCTGATCTTCATTCACCGGATCGTAATCCTTCATCCAAGTCATCATATTATCCGTTGCTGCTTCCAGATCACTTTTTAGTTTCATCAAATCGCTGCGGCTGTTCGTGGTATCCAATGCGGTATTGGCCGCTTTGATCTTATCCAAATTCGTCAAGATCGAATCGATGATCACCGTGTTTTTATCAAAGGTTGAAATTTGAGGCATGATCTCATCATGGATCTCTATGGCTTGCTGCGAGATCTTTTGGTCTTCCGTTTCTTTAGCAGCTTGATTATTCCCACAAGAGCTCAATAAAGCTGGGATGGCGACACTAAGTACTAACAGTTTTTTCATTTTAATAAAGTTTTGATTGTTTGTTTTCCACCTCTTCCGAAGTGCTTAATTTATTGTAGGTCTCAAAATCAAAATCGAGATCCCGGATATAGATTTCATTGTGGGCAACGGCGCACAGGGTCCCTTTTTTATCGAATACCTGGGTCTGAAATGTCTTCACCACCTTACCCTCATGTTTGATAGTATGCAAGGCTTCTTTTAGCACTTCCTCTTTCAGGCGAAAGGATACCAAGAGATCCATTCTGCCGGGTTTGATGTAATCAATATGTGCAGTCTTCAACCAAGCTACCGTCCTTAGGATTCCCTGATGTTTGAAATATTGATCCAAAAGGATGGGATAGAAAGGGTCAATGGCCGAGAATATAGTTCCTCCAAAAATAGTCCGATTGGAATTCATGTTCAACAAGGACTTATTTATCCTGACATCAGCGCCCAAGAAACTGTCTAGAATGCTGATGACCCAAATCCGTTGGAAAAAGAATGGTGGATATAAGCGCAAGCCCCATTTCAAAGTGTTTGGAGAAACTCTCATGCCGGTAAAAATACGGCTAATTTCCAATATTCTATCGGTAACTGTTGTAATAAAAGAGGAACTGTATTAAATTAACGTCATATTTCTGATAAATGACTAACCATCAAACTTCAAAGAACATCTGGATACTGGTGTTCGTATCGGCCCTGGGCTATTTTGTGGATATCTATGACCTAATCATTTTTTCCATCGTTCGGATAAAATCCTTTACAGATATTGGGGTTCCAGTAGCCAATATGCGAACTGAAGGCGAATTTGTGCTCAATATGCAGATGGGAGGACTGTTGATCGGAGGTATTATCTGGGGTATCCTTGGCGATAAATATGGTCGTCTGAAGGTGCTCTTCGGTTCAATCCTTTTGTATTCATTGGCAAATATTGCCAACGGATTTGTACAGGATGTAACAAGTTATGCCATTATCCGGTTTATTGCTGGCATTGGTTTGGCTGGGGAGCTGGGGGCCGGGATAACGCTGGTAAGTGAAACCATGGATCGAAAAAAGCGAGGTTACGGAACGATGATCGTTGCAGGTGTGGGAGTTCTGGGGGCTATTCTGGCTTATTTTATATCAGAATGGTTCAATTGGCGAACGGCTTACTTTGTTGGTGGAGGTATGGGGCTACTACTTCTTCTGCTTAGGGTAGGCGTTTTTGAATCCGGTATGTTTGCCTCCATGGAAAAAACTGGGGTTCAAAAGGGAAGGATCATGATGCTCTTCGAAAATAAGGAAAGATTCTGGCGGTATTTGTACTGCCTATGTATCGGTCTGCCCATTTGGTTTGTGGTCGGGGTATTGGTTACCCAAGCACCAGAAATCGGACAAGCTTTACAGGCTGAAACGGTGCTGAGTGCCGGAAAGGGAGTGATGTTTACTTATATAGGGATATCACTAGGTGATTTTCTGGCTGGTGTCCTAGCTCAAATCTTCAAATCAAGAAAGAAAGTGGTCTTAGTTTATCAATTATTGATTCTCTTATTCTCCTGTATATACCTCACCAGAAAAGGCATCACAGAAACTGAATTCCTGTGGTTGGCTTTTTTGATGGGCCTAGGAGTTGGATATTGGGCAACCTTCATCACCATCGCTGCAGAGCAGTTTGGCACCAATATCCGTGCAACCGTTACGACCACAGCACCAAATTTTGTGAGAGGGGCATTAATCCCTTCTACGATAGTGTATGGAGTATTAGTAAGTTATGTAGGGATATTATGGGCAGCCATTATTATGCTTGTGCTATTAACTGGGATAGCCATTTTTGCCTTAAGTAAATTAAAGGAAAGCTTTGATAGGGATTTAAATTTTATGGAGGAATAGAGGTAGTTTAAATAAGATGGAAGGTATGTAATTATCAATCACCAATTAATCTACCCTACCTGGACACTTTTTACAGCGTTTTCCTTTTTTGTATTTTTTGCAACATTTTTTGAATACCACATCTCCGTTATCTGAGAATGGAGAATGCCCTTTTTTATCCTCAAAAGGCAAATTATCCAATATTTGCAACCTGATCATCGACTCGAACATGTTGCAAATATAGGTAATTTAGATTGATTAAAAATAACTAACCGATTCTTTTGCGTAATTCTTTTGCAATATCATTAGTGAATGTCTGGATAACCAACGGGTCATCCACATTGTTCCTGATCACCAGGTCACATTCCTCCTTATGAGGTAGCAGGTATTCATTATAGGATGGTACAACATGGTTGATCCATTTGTACATCACATCTTCCTCATCATAGCCACGCTCTACCAAATCCCGCTTAAGTCTTCTGCGAAGAGCAATGGGTTCATCCGCGTCCAAGAAAATCCGATAATCCAATAATTGATTGATCTCTTCGTAGTGGAAGATAAATAAACCTTCTACCACAAGGATATGGGCAGGTTTGATTTCCAACATCTTTGGCTTCAGGTCGGGATTATTGAAAGTATATTCTTCCTTAAAAACTGTCCTGCCTTCAAATAGATCACTGATATGTTTATAAAAAGTTGCTCTATCGATAGAAGTTGGAAGATCGAAATTATATAATCTGTTTTCTTCTTTTGTTTTTGTATTGGCAGGGATATAATAATCGTCCTGAGAAATTAAAGTTATCTCTTCATCAGAAAAATGATCCAGAAAACTTTTTAGGAAAAATGTTTTTCCAGAACCACTACTCCCTGCTATTCCTATGACATAGGGTTTGTCTATTTCGCTCATTCGTTCTTGTAAACTAATTTATGGGGGCACCATAGGTGATCTCGATCAGAAAGCGTTTGTCAAATGCCCCAATATTGGATGCGGCTGACTTGGATAGGATGACAATGGCATCCTGGCTTTCTGCGGTATCGGAGAATTTTCCTACAACCTTGGCAAAGGTAATACTTTTTGTCAATGGGTTGGTAATTTTTAGAATGGTACCTACAGGCGCGGAACGATGCAAGGCAAGGTTGTTTTTACCACCAGATTCCAAGTCTTCCATCCATACGGCAATCCCCTTTTCTTTTTTCTCCATGATTCCATATCTATTAGCTTCAAAAGCGACTTCTTCCTTAGATGGTTCGGGAACAGGCAATCGTGCCGTGGTAGATTCTACTGTAGGCTTTGGATCTGTAACAGCTCCGTCCGGAATTTTCAGCGTTTGACCAGGTTGCAGGGTATCTGAAGAAAGGCCATTTAATCTTTTGATGTTATCTACTGTGGTAGCAAATCTGCGTGCAATAGAATAAAGAGTTTCATTATCGCCAACTTTATAAGCCGTAAGGATCTTAGCCGTTGCGGTATTTTCAGGCTGACCTAGGCCAAGCACTTCCTGCGCCTTATTATTATCAGTGGTAGGCGCGATGAGGGCATTGGTCGATGGAATGTTTACCGTATCTCCAACCCTTAAGTTCTTCTTATTATTGGCATTCATGATATCCTGAACAGGGATACCATAGGTCCTGCTCAATTGATAATAGGTGTCTTTGGAGGATACTTGATGCACGATGAAAGTACGGCCGTTGATAATCGTAGTTTTCTGGCTTTTTCCTGAAGTTTGAGCATAGGAAACCGTTGCGGTTCCCATCAAAATACAAGTAGTAAATATGGTAAGCGTCTTTTGGAAAGACTTTTTAATCATTCTTTTATTCATCATTTTTGCAATTATACTAAATAAGAGACAATTTCTCGCTTATTAAAGGTCATAAAGAAGACCTGTCTTTCTAATTGAAAGTAGGGTTGCGGAATCATTTTGTTCATATTGTTTAATATGACTTGTTTATCCAGCAAACGGTTTAAATCGCTAATCGCTAAAATCAGGTCAAAGCCCGAAGCTGTTTTTTGGTGGTAGCACCAAAGGTAAATCTGTCCGCATTTGCTGAGCCATAATGGGCCAGTGCTATCCTCATTTTTTAGGAATTGAGGAATAGGGGAATAGGTGATGGGGTATTGGATTTTGTTGAGGCAGATTTCAAACTTATGCTCTAAAGCAGGACTGTATTTCCCGCTGTGGATATTGATGGCGATGGTTTCACCGGAGGAGATGGAACGATGTCGGGCATGCACAAAACCACAATATACATCCAACAAAATAAATTCATAAGAGGTAAATACCACCTCGTTTCTTTCGATATTGATGATCTTGATCCCTTCTTGGATGGGAGTATGCTCCCCAATTCTTTTTAAAATCAATTGGCCATCCTGTACAGAATCTAAGGTCCATTCCTTGCCGTCTGCCTGACTGGGGGACATCAAGCAGTTGCCTGATAGGTCAAATGCATGGAAAGAAGCTTCTGTTGTATCCATATTACGTGTTTCCACAGCAATGATAGGCTGGATAGAGTCAAGCTCGATTTTCCAGATATTCGATGGCAGGACTTTCTCGAAAACTTTATTTATCGTATATTTAGTCATCCGAGTCGAATTTGATTTCGGTAAAAAAGACTACGTTTATGAACAAATTTACAAAATACATTTTAGGAATTGTCGTACTATGTATCTTGAATGTCTTTTCAAGCTCCGCTCAAAGTGTGTATTCCGTTCAGATCAAAGAAGATATCGGTCCTAATTCCTGGCGGACATTAAAAAACGCCATTAGGGAAGCTAAAAAATCAGATGTTGATTATCTTTTTTTAGAATTAAATACATTTGGTGGAGCCTTAAACTTCGCAGATTCTATGCGCTCTAGTTTATTGAACGATAATAAGTTCAAATCTATTGTGTTTGTCCATCATAATGCGGCCTCTGCAGGCGCATTGATTTCATTAGCAGCAGATTATATTTATATGAGTCCCGGTGGAAATATCGGAGCAGCTTCTGTAGTCAACCAAAGTGGTGAGGTCTTGCCGGAGAAATATCAATCCTATATGCGTGGTTTGATGCGTGCAACGGCGGAAGCCAAAGGCCGAGACCCAAAGGTTGCTGAAGCTTTTGTGGATCCTTCCATCTCCATTCCGGAATTAAAGGAAGACGGGAAATTGCTAACCCTGACAACAGCGGAGGCTGTTAAGATAGGATTAGCGAAAAAAGAGGCTAAAAGCGATGTGGATATATTTTCCGATCTGGGCATCATTAAACCGGCAGTCCAGCATCATACCTTGACCTGGGTAGATCATCTGATCGCCTTTCTGATCAATCCATTGGTTAGTGGTATATTGATTATCGGAATCATTGCAGGTATTTACTTTGAAATGCAGACCCCAGGGATTGGATTTGCGCTGTTGGTGGCCATTGTTTGTGGCGCCCTGTTTTTCGCGCCTTTATACCTACAAGGATTGGCTGATCATTGGGAGATAGCGATTTTTATCCTTGGTGTGATTTTGATAGCTTTGGAAATCTTTGTGATTCCAGGATTTGGTGTGGCAGGGATTGCAGGGATTATTTTGATGTTATGTGGTTTGGCTTTCTCGATGGTAGCCAATGATTATTTAGATTTTAAACTTACTCAACCTGGATTATTAATGAATTCATTTATTATTGTGGTGGGTGCAATGGTTTTGGCCATTGTACTGATGGTTATTTTTGGTAAGAATTTATTGGAATCTTCTACCTTTAAGAAATTGGTGTTGGAAGATGAACAACGAGCTGAAAGTGGATATACCTCTTCTGTGACCAAGACGAATATGATCGATAAGGTTGGCGTAGCGAAGACAGTTTTGCGACCTGCTGGGAAGATTGAGATCGATAATGTGTGGTATGATGCCGTGGCACTTGATGGTTTTATTGATGCCGGAGATGAGATCTATGTGGAGAAGCACGAGAATTATAATCTTTTTGTAAGAAGGACTTCGGAGAGAAAAGGGTAACCACGTCATTGCGAGGAACGAAGCAATCTTTGAACTTATCGAAAGATTGCTTCGTCGTACCTCCTCGCAATGACGAAGCAAAAAATGACAACAAATCTAAAACTTCACCCCTAATGTCATCACGACATTAGTTCTACTATTCTTGATCTCAGCCTCTGGCGCAGGAGATTTCCAAATATCATCCAAGTTATACGTCACATCATAATAAGTAGAACTTTCATATTTCATGGCCGTTAAATCAATATACATCGCGTTAGGGAAAATATATCCCAATCCCAACGATCCAATATAACTGCCTTTGCTGGTATTCTCATAAGGCGAGCCCAAATAATTAAATCCCGCTCTACCTGTAAACCTATCCGTAAATACATATTCCGCACCAGCACGGAAATTAAAATTACTTTTGAAACTATTCTTCAGATCCCTATTAATGGCCAATTCATCCGCAGCATTCGCATTGTAGGCCTCATTTACATACTTCACATTATCATATCCCACAAACTCCAAATCCGCAGATATTAAGCCCCTTCCAAAGAACTTGGTTAATCCAATAGCTGTTTTCCATGGAGAGATAATTGAATAATCCCGACTTTCTCCGCCTACTTCAGAAATATATTTCGGACGGATCTGATTGGTCGATTTATCATCTTGATAATATTCCGCTTGGGTATCCAAATAATCATCAAATTTGATCGTGGTCCAAGTAGGAGAGGTAAAGGTCAAACCAAAGTTCCAATCCCAAGATGGCTTTAAGATCATCCCGATATTAAAATTCGCCCCATATCCTGTAGATTCACTAGAATAACGATCGGTCAGTGCATAATTGATATCCGTATAGGAATTCTGAACAGATCCTGGCTTTAAAAACAGAGAATTTGGGTTGTCCGGACTGATTTCTTCTGCCGTCTTGGTCCAACCTCGCTCATACACATCTCTACTATAGGAATTCTTATAGGACAATAACCCAACACCCGCACCTATATAAAAATTATGGCTGTAATTTGCCCCAACAGAAAAGTTGCTTAGGTATTTATAGCCACCGGATAAAATATCCACCTGTTGCCCCTTCGGATCTCCTTCCAAAGCAATCGGAAAATACTCTTTTGGATTATCTCCGAAGGCTTCTACCAGGTAGGATCTTCTAAAATCATTGGTAAATGAGGGAGATCCAAACATTGCATCCGTAAGGGATTGTACTAACGTGTTTTCCGAGTTAATTCCACTATATACCACCTTATCGTTATAGTTGTTTTGCCTATTGACACTTAGTCCGATGTTAAAGTTCTGCCAACCCACATCTTGATTATAAGCAGTAGGGAAGGCCAGAACAACACCGGCATTATCAACCCCAAATTTGGCGAAATTCTTATTTTGGTTCTGTCCGTAAAAACTAGTCTTGTTGTTATTGTTCAACATGTTGAAGGATATCGACGCATCCGACTGTCCAAAAAAACCTAATCCGGCAGGGTTGCCAGAAATCGAACTGATGTCGCCACCTAGGGAAGTATTCACACCGCCCAATGCCTTGAAACGTGCCGTACCATTGGATTCATCCAATGATAGAATTTTTGCATCATCATAAATGGATTGGCCAAAGGCCGACTGAACAGATAATAAAGTTAGAAAAGCGACTGGAAGTATATATTTTTTCATAGATATACAATATCGGTTTGATAAAAAGAAAATTCGGGTTAATAGGATAAATATATAGCCAATATAAATCTATATTGGCTATATGTATATATGTTAAGTTTGATTAACGTCTGCTGCCTCCGCCGCTTCTTCCGCTACCTGAAGAGGATGAAGAAGAACCTCCACCACTTCGGCCGCTGCTCATGCTTGAGCCTGAAGAACCGCTGCCCATGCTGCTTCCTCTGTCAAAACTACCTGATGAACGAGATGGCTCTGAACTTCTGGAAGTAGGTTGAGACCTATTTGAGGTGCTCGGTGTTTGACGAACGCCTTGAGATCTACTGGTTGGCGTTCTATCTACTGTACCTCTGGATGATGACGGCTGTGTTCTGCCTACATTTCCTTCTGGTCTAGTAGTAGGGTTTGATCTATTGATCCCTTCCGATCTAGATGAAGTACCTCTCGTTGTAGTTCCTTGAGAACGTGTTGTCCCTTGTGTACGGGAAGTGGTTCCTTGAGAACGGTTGGTAGAAGTTGTACCTCTGATACCTTCTGAACGGGAAGTTGTACCTCTATTGTTGTTGATTCTATCGTTGCTTCTGCTCACAGTACCTCTTTCACCAGATCTTGATGTAGATCCTACGCGGGAGCTTCTATCTGTAGCCGCACGACCAGTCTGGATTCTTCCTGAACGGTCTCTTGCAATTACGGATGAACGACTTCCTCCAGCATTGCTATAGATACGTTGGCTACGATCAGATGGCGTACGATAATTTCGGTTGCCATTGTTTCTTACGTTATAGTAAGGATTTCCCCATTGACTGTAGTAGGAGTTGTATCCCCAGTATCCGCCTCCATAGTAAGAGCCGTAACCATACCAAGGGTTAGCCCATCCGCCATTATACGGATAGTCCCATCCATAACCATAGTAAGGTCTGTTCCATCCCCAGCCGTATCCATGCCAAGGATATCCCCATCCCCAGCCCATTCCAATGCTCCATCCGAAACCGGAGTTCCATCCGAAACCAAGGCCATAGCCATACCATGGGTCAAAGAAAGGATCATAATATCCCATTCCTGGCGTGTTATAATAGAATCTGTTGATGCGGTTTGCATATTCCAATTCTTCGAATTCGCCATCAGCGTACGCTTCGTCAGAATATTCATCCGCATAGTATTCCGATTCAGCGATGGTTTCACCACCTACTTCATCGGTATAATAGTAGTCTGGGCTCTGGTATACACCACGTGTATCCCGGTTATTATAAACATCGTCGCGATACACTGTCCGTTGGCTTGTCGAACAGGAGCTTAAGAAAGCAACGAATGCTAAAGCTAACCATCCCATTAATATCTTCTTGTTTTTCATGATGCTAAAACAGTTAAATTTCGATAATACAGTACTTATTTATTATCTTAGACGCAAAATTAATTGCGGGGTTTAATCAAACACTCAAAAATACTAAATATTTTTATTTTTGTAAAAAATGCTGCTCAACAGCAATTTAACGCATATTTTGATAATATAATTTTCAATTAAAGAATGAGTAAAGGAATTACAAGCCGTAGTGAGGATTATTCACAATGGTACAACGATCTAGTCATTAAGGCAGATCTTGCAGAGTATTCTGCAGTAAGGGGATGTATGGTCATTAAGCCATACGGATATGCGATTTGGGAGCGCATGCAAGCGATCCTGGATAAGCGTTTCAAAGAAACAGGCCACTCAAACGCCTATTTCCCCTTATTTATCCCCAAATCATTCTTTTCCAAAGAAGCTTCCCACGTCGAAGGTTTTGCTACCGAATGTGCTGTGGTAACCCATTACCGTCTTAAAAATGATGGCAATGGTAAGATAGTTGTTGATGAAGAAGCAAAACTTGAAGAAGAACTTATCGTTCGTCCAACTTCTGAAACCATTATCTGGAATACCTACAGAGGCTGGATCGAATCCTACCGTGATCTTCCTATTCTGGTTAACCAATGGGCCAATGTGGTTCGTTGGGAAATGCGTACGCGTTTATTCCTGAGAACTGCCGAATTCCTATGGCAGGAGGGACATACCGCACATGCTACCCAAGAAGAAGCGATCGCAGAAGCAGAACAAATGTTGGAAGTATACGCAGAATTCGCGGAAGGAACCTTAGCTGTGCCGGTGGTTCGCGGTCGTAAAACCGAGAACGAGCGTTTTGCAGGAGCGCTTGATACCCTTTGTATAGAAGCGTTGATGCAGGATGGAAAAGCATTACAGGCAGGAACTTCCCATTTCCTAGGACAAAACTTTGCAAAAGCTTTTGATGTGAAATTCACATCAAAAGAAGGCAAGTTGGATTATGTATGGGCAACTTCTTGGGGTGTTTCCACCCGTTTGATGGGCGCATTGATCATGGCGCATTCCGATGACCAAGGATTGGTATTGCCTCCAAAATTGGCACCTATCCAAGTCGTGATTGTACCTATCTTTAAAACAGAAGAGGAAAAAGCGAACATTGATGCCTTTGTGGATCAGTTGAACAATTCCCTTAAAGCGCAAGGTGTTTCTGTAAAATATGATGACCGTGATACCCAACGTCCAGGATTCAAATTCGCAGAATGGGAATTGAAAGGTGTTCCTTTGCGTGTAGCCGTTGGTGCACGTGATATGCAGAATGGAACTGTAGAGCTAGCCCGTCGCGATACCCAAACGAAAGAAACAGTAGAACAGAATGGTTTGGCAGAACGAATCATCAGGTTATTGGATGAAATCCAAGATAATATTTACCAAAAGGCATTGAACTTCAGAGATACACATATTACGGAGGTCAATTCATATGACGAATTCAAACAGGTATTGGAAGAAAAAGGGGGATTTATCTCCTGCCATTGGGATGGAACGGTAGAAACAGAGAAACGCGTGAAAGAGGAAACCAAAGCAACTATCCGTTGTATTCCATTGGATGCAAAGGAAGAAGAGGGCGTTTGTATTTTCACGGGTAAACCTTCTAATAAAAGAGTGCTTTTCGCAAAAGCTTATTAATGAAAAGAATTTTAATATTGGGCTGTGGATGGCTGGCCGAAGAGTTTGCCCATCAACAGCTCAAAAATAAGCATCAAGTCTGGGCGACCACGACTGCTGAAGAAAAATACCATCGCCTTAAAAACGATGGTATTTTTGCCTATGTCCATAATTTTGATGGAACAATATATAAGGCGTCCAATTCAATAGAATCCAATCTAGAAAATATTCTTGCGGAAAGCTTGAAAACTTACGATCCCTTTGACCTGGTACTAACATCCATTCCAGCAACCAATAGACATACAGTTGAAGAACTCCAAATCCGATTTTCAAATGTTTATTCTTTATTAAGTAATCTCGAATTCAAGCAACATATTTTCCTGAGTTCGGTAGGCATCTATCCCGATACGGACGGGAACTTTGATGAATCCTATAATGATACAGCACTTTTGAACCCCAAATTACTTTTGGCAGAAGAAGCAATGCTGGAATTACCTAACACCCATGTCTTCCGCTTGGGAGGCCTATTTGGCAAACAACGCATTTTTGCCAAGTATTTTGAGGATAGGATTGTCAAGACGGGAGATCAACCCGCCAATTTTATACATTTGGAGGATGTTTGTGCAATACTGGATCAGGCACTGAACAAGGGTTTAAAGGAATCCATCTATAACCTGGTATCACCTGAACATCCTTTGAAAAAAGAAGTAATCCTTGCCTCGGCAGAAAAATACGGCTACAAAAATCCTCCCGATTTCCAACCGGAAAACAGTTTTCAGAAGGTCGTTTCAGGCGATAAAATTGCGCAGGAGTTGAATTATGGATTTAAATATCCTTCTCCATTGGATTTTTAATAACTTAGTCAGATTAAAATTTACAGATATGAATTATAAGTTTGCAACCAAAGCAATTCATGCTGGTCAAGAATCAGACCCTACAACAGGGGCGGTAATGACTCCGATATACCAAACATCAACTTATCAACAAAAATCTCCAGGCGATCATAAAGGTTTTGAGTACTCCAGAGGTACCAACCCGACCCGAAAGGCATTGGAAGATTGCCTTGCGGCATTAGAAAATGGAAAACATGGTCTGGCCTTTTCCAGTGGTATGGCGGCTACCGATTGTGTATTGCGTTTATTGAAACCGGGCGATGAAGTGGTAACTGGTGATGATCTGTACGGTGGTTCTTACAGGATTTTTACCAAGGTTTACGAGCCATTGGGAATCGTATTTAAATTTGTGAACACCTCCGATCCAGAGGCGGTAAGGGCAGCGGTAACCGATAAGACCAAGTTGATCTGGGTAGAAACACCGACCAATCCGACCTTGAAATTGGCAGATATTGCCGCTATTGCTGAAATCGCGAAAGCTAGCAATGCCTTATATGCAGTAGATAATACCTTTGCATCGCCTTACTTACAAAATCCATTGGATCTGGGAGCTGACATCGTTATGCATTCCGTGACCAAATATCTGGGAGGTCACTCCGATGTGGTCATGGGCGCATTGATCGTCAATGATGAAGAGCTATATAAACAATTGTGGTTTTATTATAATGCCTGTGGTGGAACTCCAGGTCCTCAGGACGCTTTCTTGGTGTTACGTGGTATAAAAACCTTACATCTTCGGATGAGAGCACATTGTGAAAATGGAAGGGCAATAGCTGAATACCTTAAAAACCATCCTAAGATCGAAAAGATTTACTGGCCAGGATTTACAGACCATCCAGGACATGAGGTGGCCAAAAAACAGATGAAGGACTTCGGAGGAATGGTTTCCATCGTATTAAAAGGTGCTGATCTGCAGGAAACATTCCGGATCGCTTCCCAATTCAAGGTATTTACCTTGGCAGAATCGCTAGGTGGAGTAGAGTCATTGATAAACCATCCTGCCACCATGACACACGGATCTATTCCCAAAGAAGCTCGTGAAAAAGTGGGTGTGGTAGATAATTTATTGCGATTGTCTGTTGGGGTAGAGGATGCGGAAGATTTAATCGCTGACTTAGCACAAGCGTTGGGGAAATAATTGATCAACAAGGATCATATACCTCAATTTATTCTCATTATTATTTTTAATAGCTCACATACTTTTGTACATTTGTGCAGCTTTTATTAGGATTTAACAATTATGGAAAATACAACAGTAGAAAGACCAGCAAAACATACGGACAATAACGCAAACCGTACGGAATATTATGTTTCATTAACCGTTGCTATCGTAATCGGTTTAGTAGGGGTATTTATTCGTTTTGTACCAGATGTAATCCCGGCTTTGGGACAGATGGGATCTATTTTCTCTTGGATTGCTAACATTGCTATCATTATTGCTTCTTTCTTAGCATTCAGAGTTGTTTTCGCAATCTTAGGTTTCGGAAAAAAATAAGGTTTATACCAAAAGGGTTTTAAAACCCGAAAGTGTAAACAAAGAATATTTAAAAAGGCCTTGAATCATTTGATCCAAGGCCTTTTTTTATGGGCGATGTTTCCAGCGCCCAATTTATATTTTCAATTGGAAATTCTGCTTTCCAATTAGTTTAAGATCGACCAAGTAGCGTATGGAATTCTTGATAAAGCCAAGATCAACCCCAATACATAAAAAATCAGAACCGTTTGGTTTGCTTTTTTAGGATCCGCAATTTTCTTTGCTTTCGAATATCCAATAGTAATCAATACGATCGCAAGAATCATCGCGATAGGATGTTCAACGGTGTACAACCTGGAAACACTATCCTTCATGGTTTCGCCAGAAAGGTTCTCAAAACCTCTTGAGGAAGTGAAGTATAGTATAAAACCAATAATCAATTGTAAGTGGGCACTGATCAATCCGATCAAAGCAATCTTACGGTTGAAAGGTTTGTTGCCCGCATAATTAGCTAAGGTGATCAAGATCGCGACCACTAAGGCAAGTAGCAATACAATTGCTAATGTGGAATGTAGATGTAGCATAGTTTCTATAAATTTCAATCACAAATATACTATTTTGAAAGTCGTTTGTCGCCTAATTCTTTAAACTCTGACTTAGCTTTGAAATTAGGGAAGGTATTTTCCATGGATAGGGTATATCCTATGTCAAAGAACAACCTGGTGTCTGCGATTATCCCATCAAATTTCCAGTTTTCATCCAGTTGATCGGTTACCGCATGGTATCTCCCAGCCAGTGCATTCCGACGGGTAGCTAAGGCAGCGGTATCCGTTTCTAAATAATCTCCCGCACTGCCCATATATAATCCAGGGATACCTTGTTTCACAAAGTTGAAATGATCCGAACGGTAAAATCCGCCAGAGGTCGGACTCCCTTCAGGTTTTAAGGTTCTACCGAATTTCTCGCCCGATCTGATGGCATAATCCTCCAGCTCCGTCTGTCCGGTTCCTACCACCGAAAACCCATTTTGTGCCCCAACAGGATTAAAGGAATCCATGTTCAGGTTGGCCACTGTTTTGTTCAATGGGAAAATAGGATGCTCCGCATAATATTGGGAGCCCAATAATCCTTGTTCCTCAGCCGTTACAGCTAAAAAAACAATGGTTCTTTCCGGTTTTACCTTTGCAGCTTTGAAAGCCTTTGCGATTTCAAACAAAGCAGCCACACCGGTCGCATTGTCTATCGCACCATTGAAGATAGAATCTCCGTTGGATACCTCTCCAATACCTAAATGGTCCCAATGAGCGGTATAAATAATCGTTTCATCAGCACGTTTGCTCCCTTCGATCTTCGCCAGGACATTATTTGATTTCGATTCCCGGAAACTGTTCTTTAAGGCCACATTCGTGGTTAGATTCATCGGAACAGCCTTAAATCCTTTTTTCTTGGCATCTTCCTTAACCTTCGGATCCAGACCAGCAGCCTTAAATAATTTGTTTGCTGTTTCACCTGTTACCCAACCTTGAAAAGCCACTTGGTTCTTCCCTTTGTTTTCAGGAACCAAGGACAATTGCGGACCAGTCCAACCACCTCTTACCACATTCCAACCGTAGCTGGCAGCAGCCGTTTCATGGATGATCAGCACGCCTGCAGCACCTTGTCTGGATGCTTCCTCAAATTTATAGGTCCATCGACCATAATAGGTCATGGTATCTGCTTTAAACAGATTCTTGTCGTAGCGGCCAGGATCAGAAACCATCACCACAACCGTCTTTCCTTTCACATCCAAACCTTCATAATCATTCCAATTATACTCCGGCGCCACGATTCCAAATCCTGCAAAAACCAATTCTGAATTTTGAACCTGGATGTTCTCTTCCATCCGTGGCGAACCGATCACATAATCATCCAAAAAATCAACCGTAACATCGGTATTTTTCCCCTTGAAGGTAAGCGTATTCTCCACCGGCTTGGCGTCAATCTCCACCATAGGCACTTCTTGGAAATAAGAATCTCCATTTCCTGGTGCTAAGCCCAGGGCCTTAAATTGCTCTTGAATATAGTTTACCGTGAGTGTATCGCCTTTTGTAAAGGGTTTTCTACCCAAAAATTCATCTGATGCTAAGGTGGCCACATAGTTTTTGAAGCCTTCCTCCGTAATGGCATGGATTGCCGTGGAATCCAACGTACTGCTATCAAATCTTCCATATTCGGAACCTGATTTACAGGATACCAAACCCAGTAAAGCCGCAGCAAAAAAATAGGTCGTTTTTTTCATTTTTAATGGTTTTATGGTTTTTCTATTGGAAAAACTTCAGCAATAGGATGGAACAGGTAGATCCGCTGGGTAGAAACCTCCAGGCATTTATACCTTTTTCGAAGTTTCTCCTGTTTCTGGAATACCCTTCCGCTCTTGATACTGAAGTATTGTTGGAACTCCAGCGTGTCAATCGTCACGATCTCCTCCTGCTTGCTGTCATAGTTTTTCAATGTCTTGTATAGATTCAGATCGGTGCAGCTGGAAGCTGCTGGATTGTTCATATACTTGACCAAAACGCTGGTCACATCTGCCGGAAATATATTCAATCTGATGAAGGGATCCATTAATCCCTTAAAGTTATTCTTCCATTCCGTCCCATGTGGCCTAACCTTGTTCTTGTGGTTCTGCCAGGTTTTCAGATGGGCAAATTCATGTACCGTAGTGATGAGAAAAGAAAAAGGATTCAGATCATGGTTTATCGTGATCTGATGGGGTTCATCCTTGAATGGCGAACGATAATCGCCGAGTTTTGAACTCCGGGATTTGGTCACCTTGAACCTACAGGCGGTATCATTGATCCATTGGGAAATGATCGGCGCTGCAGCTTCTGGAATATACTTGCTCAACTGTTTGCTAAAATCCGGCATGAACTACAAACATATTAGTTTAACATTAGAATTAATAATATAAAATATTCTAATTTCCCGTTGGAAACAGAATTAACTATATTTGAGGGTAAGTCAAAACATACATGTTAAGTAAACTGCTGATAAAAAACTATGCATTGATTGATGCATTAGATATTTCATTCGACCATAAACTCAATATCATTACTGGGGAAACCGGAGCCGGTAAATCCATCATTATGGGGGCATTGGGGCTTATCCTGGGCAACCGTGCCGAAAGCAAACATTTTTTTGATGAAAAATCAAAATGTATCATTGAAGGTCATTTTGATGTGCAGCATTATCAGTTGCAGGATCTCTTTCAGCAGCTTGATCTTGATTATGATGACTTATCCATTATCCGTCGCGAACTTCATGCCGACGGAAAATCCCGCGCCTTTGTGAATGATACGCCTGTGACCTTGCAGACCCTAAAAATATTAGGCGAGCGATTGATCGATATCCATTCCCAGCATGCCACTTTACAGATCAATACCGAAGCTTTTCAATTGTTGGTATTGGATACCGTAGCCCAGCATACTGAGCTGTTGCAGGATTATAAACAACAATACCAACGCTATAAGAAGTCCAGTCAGGAGCTGAAGGATATGGAAGAGGACCTGGCAAAATCCAGGGCGGAATACGATTATCAGCAATTCATTTTCAATGAATTGGAACAGGCGAATCTGCAGGAAGGGGAGCAGGCTGAAATGGAAGCTGAGCAGAGCCAATTGGAGAACGCGGAAGAGATCAAACGCCAATTCCATGCCGCAGGTCAAGTCCTTCAAGGGGAAGAGCTCAATGTATTGGATAGTCTGAAAGCTGCAGCGAATGCGGTGCAGCAAGGAATCCGTTATTTGCCTTCTGCTGAACATATTAATGAACGCATGCAATCGGTGATCATTGAATTGAAGGATATTGCAGCAGAAGTAGAGCAGATCGCGGATGGGGTAAGCATGGATGAGGAAAGATTGACCTTGATAAATGAACGTTTAACGGTGCTTTATGATCTTCAGAAAAAGCATCGGGTGGATCATGTGGAAGGGTTGATTCAATTGCGCGAGGAATTGGAAAGCAAAATGCAGTCTTCTTCGGATTTGGAGGAAAAGATCGAAGGGTTAAAGAAAAGTTTGGAAGTAGTATTTGCAGGGCTTCAAACCAAAGCGGAAAAGATCAGCTTGAACCGGGAGAAGGCGACTAAGATATTGGAGAAGGAGGTGACACAGATATTGGCGAGGGTGGGAATGCCACATGCGCAATTGAAGGTGGACCTGAAAAGATTAGATAAATTTAAATCGACGGGACAGGATGAAGTTTCCTTTCTGTTTTCGGCAAATAAGGGGCAATCTTTGCAGCCTATTCATAAGGTAGCTTCGGGAGGGGAGTTGTCGAGGGTGATGTTGGCGATTAAGTCACTGGTGGCAAAAACTTCGGCATTGCCAACGATAATTTTTGATGAGATTGATACGGGGATATCGGGAGAGGTGGCTTTGAGGGTAGGAGAATTGATGGAGGAACTGGCGGAGAATATGCAGGTGATCAGTATTACGCATTTGCCTCAGATTGCCTCACAGGGAGATAGCCACTTTAAGGTGTATAAAGAAGATAAAGGCGAAAAAACAAAATCGAATATTGTGTTGATGGATAAGGAGGAGAGGGTTATGGAAATTGCGCAGATGTTAAGTGGGGCGAATCCGGAAGCCACGGCTGTACAGCATGCAAGGGAGATGTTGAAGTAGATTATCGTCATTGCGAGGAACTATACCTCGCAATGACGTATGCCTCGCAATGAAGAGTATATTTAATTACCTACCAAACCCTCCGTCAATCCAAGTTTGATTAACATTTTTTCAGGTTTTACAGGTGCTCCAGTACCTCTATATTCCGCATAAACAGCAACCGATCCAACAGCATAGTTCGCAGTGAAATGGTAATCACGAATGGTTCCTGGCAAAAGCTCGTAAAGATTGGAATGACTCTCAAATAAAGCTGCTACACTTACAATTCCATCTTCAAAAATTACTTCATCTAAATCCGGCTCATCAATGATTAATTCATAAGTTGGACGATCAGCAGTAATTGCTTTCCAAGCTGAAGGTTCAATAGTATACACATACGTATAAGTCCTAGTAGAGTTCGGATCCATTACCTCTTTAGTACAAGAACTAAAGCTGACCAAACTTGCTGTTGCAATTGCAAAGGCTAATAAAAGTTTTTTCATGAGAAGAGTTATTATATTGTTATTAATCTGTTTCTTATGGGTTAAGACAACCCAAACTCCAAAAAGTTTAAACCTTTTTAACAAATATTTTGCCATAAAAAAAGCCGGATGATACTCATCCGGCTTTTCCTATACAAAATTGACCTTAGTCTTTTTTCTTATTATCCTTAGATTCAGAGGCTAAAGAAGAATCGTCCTTCTGGTTTTTTCCGGCAGAAGAAACCACAATTTCTTGTTTTTCTTCATTGTAATCCACCAAAATGGTGTCCCCATTTTTCAGATCTCCTTTAAGGATCTCCTCTGCGATCGGGTCTTCCAAATATTTCTGGATCGCACGTTTCAACGGACGGGCTCCAAAATTACTGTCATAGCCTTTCTCCGCAATATGGTTCTTCGCTTTCTCTGTCAAGTTGATTGGATGGCCCAATGCTTCGATTCGGGCGAATAAAGATTTCAATTCAATATCAATGATTTTGAAGATATGATCTTTGTTCAACGAGTTGAAGACAATAACATCATCAATACGGTTCAAGAACTCCGGTGCAAAAGCACGTTTTAAAGCCGTTTCAATTACACCTCTGGAATGAGAATCTGCTTGGTTCTCTTTCGCAGCGGTTGTGAAACCAACCCCTTGACCAAACTCTTTCAATTGGCGTGCACCAATGTTCGAGGTCATGATGATAATGGTATTGCGGAAGTCAACCTTGCGTCCCAAACTATCTGTCAATTGTCCTTCGTCCAAAACCTGTAACAACAGGTTGAAAACATCCGGGTGAGCTTTTTCGATCTCATCCAACAAGACAACCGCATACGGCTTACGACGAACCTTCTCGGTCAACTGACCGCCTTCTTCATAACCAACATATCCTGGAGGCGCTCCGACCAAGCGGGATACCGCAAATTTCTCCATGTATTCACTCATGTCGATCTGGATCAATGCATCTTCCGAATCAAACATGAAGCGTGCAAGCTCTTTTGCCAATTCCGTTTTACCAACGCCGGTAGGTCCTAAGAAAATGAAGGAACCGATAGGTTTCTTCGGATCTTTCAATCCTGCTCTGGTACGTTGGATCGCTTTCACCAATTTCTGAACGGCATCATCCTGGCCGATGATACGGCCTTTCATGGATTCGCCCATGTTCAATAATTTTTGGCTGTCCGTTTGGTTCACACGTTGAACTGGAATACCAGTCATCATGGATACTACCTCGGCCACATTATCTTCCGTTACAGTATAACGTTTGGTTTTGGTTTCCGCTTCCCAAGCTGTTTTTTCCTTCTCTAATTCCTCGATCAATTTTTTCTCGGTATCACGAAGTTTAGCAGCTTCTTCATATTTCTGAGAACGAACGACCTTGTTCTTCTCTACTTTCACATCCTCGATCTTCTCTTCGATGTCGATGATACTCTGAGGCACATGAATGTTGTTCAAGTGAACACGAGAACCTGATTCATCCAAGGCATCAATAGCTTTGTCTGGTAAGAATCGATCCGTGATATAGCGCGTAGTCAAAGACACACAAGCTTCAATGGCTTCAGGGGTATAGGTCACATTGTGGTGTTCCTCATACTTGTCTTTGATACGGTTCAAAATCTCGATCGTATCATCATAAGTAGTCGGCTCCACCGTTACCTTTTGGAAACGACGATCCAATGCACCATCTTTCTCAATGTACTGACGGTATTCATCCAAGGTTGTTGCCCCGATACATTGAATCTCTCCACGAGCCAATGCCGGTTTGAACATGTTCGATGCATCCAATGAACCTGATGCACCTCCAGCACCAACAATGGTGTGGATCTCATCAATGAACAGGATTACATCTGGTGATTTTTCCAATTCGTTCATCACCGCTTTCATCCGCTCCTCAAACTGACCGCGGTATTTTGTACCGGCAACCAAGGATGCCAAATCAAGGGTAACTACACGTTTATTGAATAGCACACGAGAAACCTTCCGTTGGATAATCCGTAAAGCCAATCCTTCAGCAATGGCTGATTTACCAACTCCTGGTTCTCCAATCAAAATCGGATTGTTCTTCTTCCTTCTGGAAAGAATCTGAGATACTCGTTCAATTTCTTTTTCACGACCAACGATTGGATCCAATTTGCCTTCCTCCGCTGCTTTCGTCAAGTCACGACCGAAATTATCCAAAACTGGAGTTTTCGATTTGATATCAGAAACCTTCTTAGGGGTTGTGAATTGCGATTCTTCTTCGTTATAATCCTCGTCACCTCCGGAAGGCGAATTCGATGCCTCATCGGTGATGCTGGTCGCATTCTGTTCTACTTCTGTTTTGAAAACATTGTAGGAAACATTGAACTGTGATAAAATCTGCGAAGCAATATTATCCTCATCCCGTAGGATGGCCAATAACAAATGTTCGGTTCCAATAATATCACTCTTGAATATCTTAGCTTCCAAATAGGTAATCTTCAATACTTTTTCTGCCTGTTTAGTCAGTGGCATGTTACTGATCGATGTACGGGAAACAGAAGGCCCCATAACGGCCTCCTCTATGGCTTGCCTTACAGCGGCCATGTCAACGCCGATATTCTTCAATATCTTGATCGCTACTCCATCGCCCTCACGGATAAGACCAAGTAATAAATGCTCTGTGCCTATATACTCGTGTCTTAAGCGAAGTGCTTCTTCTCGAGAGTACGAGATCACGTCTTTGACCCGGGGTGAAAATTTTGCTTCCATTAAATTCCTTTCTCTATTAAATCGGGTGATAATTGTATAAATGTAATAAAAATACCCTTTACACCCTTTTGTTACTTTATATTTTTATCAACAATTAGACCATAGCGCGAAAACTATCAAATTGTCAGTAATTCCATTATCTTTGTGGAAAAAGTTTCATCATCCTTATGTCAGACGAGAAAATTATCTTTTCCATGGCAGGCGTGAATAAAATTCACCCGCCATCCAAGCAAGTACTCAAGAATATCTATCTATCCTTTTTCTATGGAGCTAAAATAGGGGTCATTGGTTTAAATGGTTCCGGAAAATCTTCCCTATTGAAAATCATCGCCGGTATCGATAAATCCTATCAGGGCGAAGTGGTGTTCTCACCCGGTTATTCTGTAGGTTATTTAGCACAGGAACCCGAATTGGATAAAACAAAGACGGTATTGGAGATTGTGGAAGAAGGTGTTGCTGAAACAAAAGCCATCCTTCAGGAATATGAAGATATCAATGAAAAGTTTGGTCTGCCGGAAGTCTATGAGAATCCTGATGAAATGGATAAATTATTGGCTAGGCAAGGGGAGTTACAGGATATGATCGATGCGAGCAATGCCTGGGAATTGGACTCGAAATTGGAACGCGCCATGGATGCATTACGTTGTCCAGAGCCGGATACCTTAATTGCCAATTTGTCAGGAGGTGAGCGCAGACGGGTGGCGTTATGTCGTCTTTTACTTCAGGAACCGGATGTCTTGTTGTTGGATGAGCCGACCAACCACTTGGATGCGGAATCCATCGATTGGTTAGAGCAACATTTACAGCAATATAAAGGTACGGTAATCGCCGTTACCCACGACCGTTATTTCTTGGATAATGTGGCTGGTTGGATCCTGGAATTAGACCGTGGTGAAGGTATTCCTTGGAAGGGAAATTACTCTTCCTGGTTAGATCAGAAAGCAAAACGTTTGGCGCAGGAAGAAAAACAGGAAACAAAACGTCAGAAAACATTAGAACGCGAATTGGAATGGGTAAAAATGGCACCAAAGGCCAGACATGCCAAATCCAAAGCCCGTTTACATAATTACGAAAAATTAGCCTCTGAGGAAACCAAAGAACGCGAAGAGAAATTGGAGCTGTTCATTCCTCCAGGACCTCGTTTAGGCAATGTGGTGATCGAAGCAAGCAATGTTTCCAAAGCCTATGGCGATCGGATCTTATTTGAAAATTTAAGCTTCTCCCTTCCTCCAGCAGGTATTGTAGGCATTATCGGTCCAAATGGTGCCGGTAAAACAACCCTTTTCCGATTGATTACCGGTCAGGAAGAACCTGATTCGGGAACATTCCGGGTAGGAGAGACCGTAGCGCTGGGCTACGTAGACCAGATGCACGATGACCTGGATGCCAACAAATCCGTTTGGGAAAATATTACCGATGGCAATGAGAACATCCAATTAGGAAATCGTCCGGTGAATTCCCGTGCTTATGTTTCCAAATTTAATTTCAATGGCGCCGACCAACAGAAGAAAATCGCTGTATTATCCGGCGGTGAACGCAATAGGGTACACTTGGCCATCACCTTGAAAAAGGGATCCAATGTGCTATTACTCGATGAGCCGACCAATGACATCGATGTGAATACCCTGCGGGCCTTGGAAGAAGGTTTGGAGAATTTCGGTGGATGTGCGGTGATCATCTCCCACGACCGTTGGTTCCTAAACCGGATCTGTACACATATTCTTGCCTTTGAAGGGGATTCGCAAGTCTACTTCTTCGAAGGAAATTATACCGAATACGAAGAGAACAGAAAGAAACGTTTAGGTGATGTAGGTCCGAAAAGAATTAAGTATAAAAAACTTGTAAAATAAAGATTATTGGAAACCGCCAAGTTACTCGAAGCTATCATTGAAAATGCCATCGATGGGATTATTACCATTGATAACCATGGACATGTGGAAAGCATCAACCCTGCCGCATTAGAACTCTTCGGATATGATGCCGAGGAGGTGATCGGGAATAATATATCTATGTTGATGCCTGAACCCGATCGTTCCAATCATGACCGTTATATTTCAAACTATGAAGAAACAGGTCACAAAAGGATTATTGGTATTGGTAGGGAAGTGCGGGGACTGAAAAAAGATGGTACAACCTTCCCATTCCGTTTGGCAGTTAGCGAAGTGTTCTATAAGGATCGGAAGATCTTTACCGGATTCGTGCATGACCTCACCAAAGAGAAGAAAGCCGAGATCGAACTAAAGAAACATACCCAAGAATTGGAATGGAAGGTGCGGGAAAGAACAAAAGACCTGATCAAATTGGTTTCCGAGCTGGAAAAGGCGAAAGCCGATGTCAGTGTTTCTCTTGAAAAGGAAAAGGAATTGAACCAATTGAAATCAAGATTTGTTTCCATGGCGTCCCATGAATTCCGAACCCCATTGAGCTCTGTACAATTGTCGGCCTCCTTGATTGATCGCTATGTAGAAAAATCGGAATATGGGCCCATTGAAAAGCATACCAATCGGATCAAAAATTCTGTTCAATTGTTGAATACGATCCTCAATGATTTTCTGAATTTAGAAAAACTGGAAGCGGGCGTGGTCGTGGTCAATAAAAGCGATGTGAACATGGTACAGTTGGGTGAAGAGATCGCTGAAGAAATGCAGATGATCTGTAAAAAGAACCAACATATCATTTACCAACATACGGGCGAAGAGGCGAACTTCTTTATCGATCCTAATCTGTTGAAAAACAGTATCATCAACTTGATCTCCAATGCGATAAAATATTCCGGTGAAGATACATTTATCGAATTCAATACGGAAATCGGCAAGGATTCGCTGGTGGTAACCGTAAAGGACAATGGTATCGGTATCCCTTTGGAGGATCAGGTAAACCTGTTCGAACCTTTCTTCCGGGCAAATAATACGGGCAATATCCCAGGTACCGGTCTGGGGCTGAACATTGTGAAGCGATATGTTGAACTCATGGGCGGTAAAATGGAATATTGGTCCGCCGTGAATGAAGGCGCAATTTTTAAAATGAATTTCATCCAATAAGAATGGAAAAAAGAAGAATCTTAATTATTGAAGATAATAGTGATATCAGGGAAAGTACAGCAGAAATCCTGGAATTGACCGGCGAGTATTCGGTCATGGTTGCTCCTGAAGGGAAAACAGGTGTAGACCTGGCGATCAAACATCGCCCTGATATGATTCTTTGCGATATCATGATGCCTGAACTGGATGGCTATGGGGTATTGTATATGTTGAGCAAACATGAAAATACCCAAGATATCCCTTTTATTTTCCTGACGGCCAAGTCGGAAAAAGCCGATGTAAGAAAAGCCATGGAAATGGGGGCAGATGATTACCTGACCAAACCATTTGATGACCTGGAATTGCTGAACGCTATTGAGAGTAGGTTCAAAAAACGCTCTCAGCTTCAAGCCAAGGCCGTTCCATCGGCAGATAGTTTCCGATTGGATGAACAGGAGCAGGCCTACCTGCTTCAGGATCTGGCCAGTCATGGACGATTGAAGACCATCAAAAAGAAACAGACCATTTATGAAGCTGGTGACACCCCACTTTATGTGTATTATATCAAAAAGGGAAAAGTTCGCAGTTTTCTGAATTATAAAGATGGTAGGGAATTATCCACCAATATTTACATTGAGGACCAATTCTTCGGCCTAGAATCGGTGTTGTTGAATACCAAATATGGCGACAATACTTCCACTTTGGAAGATGCAGAAATCGCCCTGATCCATAAAGACAATTTCTTCGAATTGCTCTATAAAAAACCAGCGATCGCCTCTAAATTGATTAAGGTATTGTCCCAGAATATTTTAGAGAAAGAGGAGCAGATGCTCGGCTTTGCTTATGATTCTGTTCGTAAGCGTGTGGCTAATGCCTTGGTCAATGTCGCTGAAAAATCAGGGTCTGCAAATGATGAAGTCACCATCAAAATTTCCAGGGACGACCTCGCTGCCTTAGCGGGTACTGCCAATGAAACCATTAGCCGCATGTTGGCTGATTTTAAAGATGAAAAACTTTTGACCAAAGAAGGGAATGCGATCCGCATATTCTCCGTCGTACGATTAAAGAATATCAAACAATAAGCTGGCTCCTTAAACCGTGATATATATCACTTTCTGGGCTGATGCAGTTCACTGAATATCGTGAATGTATACAGTACCTTTGAATTGTTTATATATCTAACTTAAGGATGAGAGTGATTGCATATAACATTTTAGGTCCCGAAAAGGAATACTTGGCCATAGCAAATGCGAAGGTTCATGATCTGACTTTGGTGACCAATGAATTGAATTTCAGTACAATGCATTATGCTTTGGGCAAGGAAGCTGTTATCATATCTGAACGTGATATATTAGATCGGGTCATGTTGGCGGAATTGAGCCGGATCGGCGTGAAAAGTATTGTCACACGATCTTCCACCACCGAACATATCGATCTGGATTTCGCCGGTGAGTTGAAAATGCATGTAGCCAACGTCCCTTTTGAAACATCCTTAGAAGATATTGCCAAAAGAACCATCCAAAACCTTACCCAATGGATGGTCGGCGGTTGTGCAGGAGATGCCTGCCAATGCAAGATGGACTGCGCAAACAAAATGAAATTCGGTTAATATGGAAACAGATAGATTCAATGCCCTCATTCATAAATACAATGTGGCAGCACCTCGATATACCAGTTACCCAACTGTTCCTTTCTGGGAAAATAATCACTTCAACGAGCAAGACTGGAGATTAAGGGTCTCCGAAAATTTTAAGGATTCCAAAGAACAGGGGGTCAGTATCTATGTACACTTACCTTTTTGCGAAAGCCTGTGTACCTATTGTGGATGCAACACGCGAATCACCAAAAACCATCAGGTAGAAGATCCTTATATCACCTCCCTCTTGAAGGAATGGAAAATGTATAAGGAGATTCTGGGCAATGAATCTTTGAAAATTGCGGAAATCCACCTGGGTGGTGGCACACCAACTTTTTTCCAGGCTGAAAACCTGCACCGGCTGATTGCTGGATTGATGGAGGGAAATCAACGTGCGGAAGGCGCTTCTTTTTCTTTCGAAGCCCATCCTGCGAATACGACTTACGAACATTTAAAAACATTATACGACTTAGGCTTCAAACGCCTCAGTTTAGGGATCCAGGATTTTGACGAAAAAGTCCAGTTCATCATCAATAGGCATCAGACCGTAGAGGATGTTGCACGGGTGATGAAGGACGCCAGAGCCATAGGATATGACTCCATCAATTTTGACCTGATCTATGGTCTTCCGCTGCAAACTGCAGAATCGGTGAGAATGACCATCGAACATTCCTTGATCCTTAACCCGGATCGGATCTCTTTCTATAGCTATGCCCATGTGCCTTGGATCAAACCTGGACAACGAAGATTTACCGAACATGATTTGCCAGTTGGCGAAGAAAAGTTAAATTTATATAAACTTGGAAAACAGATGATACAGGAAGCTGGTTTTGAAGATGTGGGTATGGACCACTTTGCAAAACCGGCCGATGAACTCTATAAAGCATCCAAAAATGGAACCTTGCACCGAAATTTCATGGGTTATGCCGATAGGTATACGCCTTTGTTGATCGGTTTGGGGGTTTCTTCGATCTCGGATGCATGGACCGCTTTTGCGCAGAATGTGAAAACGGTAGAGGAATACCATAAATTGATTGCCGAGAATAAATTGCCGGTTTTTAAAGGTCATTTGTTGAATGAAGAAGATGTACTGGTAAGACAATATATTTTGGATATGATGTGTAGGGGAAAAGTATCCCTAAAACCTCATGAAGAGATAAATATCGGTATTTTAGAAAGACTTCAACCTTTACAGTTGGATGGACTTGCCGAAATCAATGGCCTGGAAGTTCAGATCACTGAAGTAGGAAAGTCCTTCTTGAGAAATGTGTGTATGGCTTTTGATGTGCGTTTGCAACGTACGAAGGAAAGAGAGAATCTATTCAGCCAAGCGATATAAGCGACTTCAAAAAATGAATCTTTAAAACAATTTATCAGGAGATTGGAATGGCGATCAACAGTAAATTAAAATTGAATACCAGCTGTTACCACTGTGGTGATCAGGTGGAAGAAACAGCCTATGTGCTGGATGATCATGATTTCTGCTGTTTGGGCTGTCAAACAGTTTACCAGATCCTTAATGAAAACAACCTAGCCAGTTATTATAGATACAATACCCATCCCGGTAAATCCCAAAAGAACCAAAAGGAAGATCTTTCCTATTTGGACGAACCCACTATTGTGGCCAAATTGGTGGATTACCAAGATGAGGAAATGGCCATTATCACCTTTTACGTACCTGCCATCCATTGCAGTTCCTGTATCTGGTTATTGGAAAACCTATATAAACTGAATCCTGGCGTGAAGACCTCCCAAGTGGATTTCATGAAAAAACAGGCCAGTATTACGTTCCATAAAAAGGAAATTTCCCTCCGGGAATTGGTGGGGCTGCTCCATAATATTGGTTATGACCCGAAGATCACTCTTCAGGATGTGGTTAAGGAAGGGAAGAAATTCAATCAGAACAAACTCATCGCCAAAATCGTCGTGGCAGGCTTCTGTTTCGGAAACTCCATGATGATCTCCTTTCCGGAATATTTCGGAATGGCCGCCTTCGAAAAACAATACGCCAATTTCTTTGGCTATATGAACCTGGCCTTTGGCCTACCGGTATTATTATATAGTGCCTCTGATTATTTTAAATCCGCCTGGATCAGTTTAAAACAAAAGCGCTTAAACCTGGATGTTCCTCTGGCATTAGGGATTTTCGTACTCTTTTTCCGTTCGGCATACGAAATTATTTCCCAAACAGGGGCAGGATTTATGGATACCCTATGTAGTTTGGTGTTCTTTATCCTGATTGGTAAGTGGGTGCAGCAACGTACCTTTTACCACATCTCCTTTGAAAGGGATTACCGTTCTTATTTTCCGGTAGCCGTGACCGTGATCAAGGAGCAGACCGAAAAACCTACTCAGATCGGAGATTTGCAGGTGGGTGACCGGATCTTGGTACGGAACAATGAAATCATTCCGGCTGATGCGATTTTATTGAATGGGCATGCATCCGTGGATTTCAGTTTTGTAACCGGAGAAAGTAAACCCGTTGAAAAGGTATTGGGCGAAGTGGTCTATGCGGGTGGACGGCAAATGGGAGAAGCCATCGAGCTGGAAGTGGTGAAAGCGGTTTCCCAAAGTTACCTGACCAAGCTGTGGAACAACGACAGTTTTAAACAGTACGAAAAGAAATTCGATACCTTTATTGGGTATATCAGTAAATATTTTACCATCGGCCTTTTGGCAGTGGCCTTTATTTCCTGTGCCTATTGGTTACTGGGTGGAAATGCGGACAAAGCTTGGGCAGCCTTTACGGCCGTATTGATTATTGCCTGCCCCTGTGCCTTGGCACTAAGTTCGCCATTTACCCTTTCCGCAGCATTGAGCATCTTTGATAAGAATAAACTGTATATCAAGAATACAGCCGCTATCGAACAGATGGCAGCCATTGATACCATGGTCTTTGATAAAACAGGAACCATATCCTCTCCAAATGCCTCCAGTATGTATTTTGAAGGATCCTTATCTAGTTTGGACAAGAACCTGATCTATTCCATCTGTCGAAATTCCAACCACCCTTTGAGCCGAGAGATCATCAAATGGTTAGGGGAGGGGCAATTGTTGCCGATTTCTGATTATGAAGAGCTGGCAGGTAGAGGGCAATCTGCAAAGTACCAGGATTACAGCATCCGATTGGGTAGTGCAAGTTATGTGGGATCCCAAAAGGTAGATTTGGAAGGTTCGGTTGTATATGTACGGATTAACGATGCCATCAAGGGCTTCTTTACCTTGGAACAATCCTGGCGACCCGGATTGGCAGACGTCATCAACCAATTTAAAGGTGCAAGCTATGGTCTACATCTGATTTCGGGTGATAATGAGCGACGGGCAGACGCATTGAAAATGATCTTTCCACAAGGTTCTAAACTATTGTTCAACCAAACACCGGCAGAAAAATTGGAGCGGATCCAGGATTGGCAAAACCAAGGTCATAAAGTGTGTATGTTGGGCGATGGCTTGAACGATGCCGGTGCATTGCGAAAAGCGGATATTGGAATTGCCGTATCGGATGATATCAATAACTTTTCTCCGGGCTGTGATGCGATCTTGGATGGCGATTCATTTGATAAATTGCCTAAATTCTTTGCTTTTAGTAAGGATGCGGTGAAGGTGATCAAGATGAGTTTCATCATTTCCCTGATGTATAACAGCATAGGTTTGAGTTTTGCCGTCCAAGGGACCATGTCGCCTTTATTTGCAGCTATTTTGATGCCGATCAGTACGGTTACGATCATTTCATTCACCAGTTTGATGACCCGGTGGTATGCAAAACGAAGAAATTTAATTTAAATTTGTAGGTATGAACATCATATTTATGTTAATCGGTTGTAGTGTGCTTATTGCGCTGTTCTTTCTTGCTGCTTTCTTTTGGGCGAGCAAAAACGGACAACATGAGGATACCTATACACCATCGGTTCGAATCCTCTTTGATGATGAACCTCAGGATGAGGTGAAAGAACCCGCTAAAAAATAGGCTGAAACCCCAAAAATCACAGTTTTTTTACAGAGTTCATGCTTTTCTTGATATTCGGCATGGTATCTTTGTAACATGTTTCGATTGTTCCATTTCTTGGCACTTTTTGGTTATCTGAACTTGCTCTGTTTTGAGGTGAACAGCAGCTGCTTCTTTAATTCTGGAGAGGTAAAAACCAATGAAACATTCGTAGAGGTTTTGTTGGAAGAAGTGCTCAACATGAAGCATGCAGATTCCGACGAAGCAGTCCCCAATATTTTTTTTGATGATTACCGCGCAATGTCACTATCCTTAGGTTTATTGCCAGCTATTCTTATATTTTCCTGGTTATTGGTCCGTGTCAAAGAGCTGATCAAAACCCAGGACCATCCCTTTTACCTATCGAAAACATTATGCCTTCCTGGCTATTATAGTTTTCTGTATCGGTACAGACCTTTCTAATTTCTTTCGCAAGGTTCTATTTTTAAATTGAACCCTGGCCATTGCATGTCTGCAATGGCTGAATTCCATGTGTATCTATTTTTTTTTATTACCCGAATTATATTATAATGAAGAATCGTTTCTTGATGCTTCCATTGGTTGGAAGCGCCATTTTCTTTGCTGCTTGTACTGCAAATAGCAATGAACAGCAAACTACTACAACGTCCAAAGTAGTGCCTGTTACTCATCTTATCCAAAAAGACACCGTGATCTTTAAGGAATACATTGCCGATATCCAATCGCAACGGAACGTGGAACTACGATCTAGACTAACTGGTTTTTTGAATAAGATCTATGTAGATGAAGGGGCCTATGTAAGAAAAGGTCAGGTACTGTTTTCACTGACCGATGAAGAGTATAAAGCTGATCATGCCCAAGCACAGGCCGCTGTCAATTCAGCAATGGCTGAAGTGAAAAAAGTGGAATTGGAAATGGAAAGGACCCAAAAATTGGTCGATAAGAATATCGTAAGTAGATCCGAATATGATTTATTACGAGTGCAGTTAAAAGCAGCCCATGCTAAGGTGAAAGAAGCGGAGGCGATATTACATCAAGCAACAACAAAATTAGCACATACCCAAATCAGAGCCCCATTTGATGGTCGTATCGATCGTATCTTACTTCGCGAAGGGTCCCTACTGGAAGAGGGCTCCTTGTTGACCAGCATTTCAGACCAACAATTGGTCAATGTGTACTTTGATATTTCGGAAACAGAATACCTGGAAATCGCATCCGACCCCAGTTTTAACCGAAATCATTTCAAGAAAGAGGTACAGTTGATCCTTGCAAATGGAACGTTGTATCCACATAAGGGCACGGCTGAAATTGTGGAGAGCGAGTTTGAATCCAGTACCGGATCCATTTCCCTACGTGCAAAATTCCCTAATCCGGAAGGATTGTTGAAACATGGGGCAACGGGCCGCATTGGGGTGCCGACCCAAACGGGGAACCTCTTACTGGTACATCAGAAATCGGTGCTGGAAATTCAGGATAAAGCTTATGTATATACCCTAAAAGGTGATACGGTACAAATGACTCCTTTTAAGAACGGGCGTCGTGTTGGACATTATTACGTGGTGGAAGATGGGCTGGCTGAAAATACCAAAGTAGTTTACGAAGGCGTACAATCCCTAAGGGATGGTATGCGGGTGCAGCCTAAACTGATGAACAACTAAAGGGGGGATTGGATAGATGTTTGAAAAATTTATTAAGAGGCCGGTGTTATCATTGGTCATCTCCATATTTATAACCTTATTAGGCCTTTTGGCCCTTTTTACCTTGCCTATTACGCAGTTCCCGGATATTGTTCCGCCGTCAGTAGTGGTGACAGCGAGCTATACCGGGGCAAATGCTGAGGTAAGTACCAATGCCGTCGCCATTCCATTAGAAAGGGCAATCAATGGGGTGGCCGGCATGACGTACATGAACTCCGTATCGACCAATAATGGAAATACGTTGATCCAGGTTTTCTTCAAGGTAGGTACTGATCCGGACATCGCTGCCGTGAATGTGCAGAATCGGGTGACCACTGTGCTGGACGAACTTCCGGAGGAAGTGATAAAAGCAGGGGTGACCACCGAAAAAGAAGTGAACAGTATGCTCATGTACCTCAATCTATATAGTGAGGATGAAACAGCCGATGAACGGTTCATCTATAACTTTACCGATATCAATATCCTGAAGGAACTGAAGCGTATTGAAGGTGTTGGGTTTGCACAGATCATGGGAATGAAAGATTATGCCATGCGCATCTGGGTGAAACCTGATCGATTATCATCCTATTCGATCTCTACCGAAGAATTGGTCGCGGCATTACGCCGTCAGAATATCGAGGCCGCACCAGGTCAAACAGGGATCAGTTCCGATAAAACGGTAAACATGCAACAATATGTGCTTCGCTATCCTGGGAAATTCACTGAAATCAGTGAATACGAGAATATACCGATCCGTGCCAACGTGGATGGATCTATCATTCGGGTAAAGGATATCGCTGAGGTGGAGTTCGGTTCATTGGATTATGAAATGGTTTCCAAAACGGATGGTCGACCTTCTGCATCGATCATGATCAAACAATTACCTGGATCCAATGCCCAGGAAGTGATCCAGCGCGTGAAAGATAGAATGGCCGAATTGCAGGCCGCTACTTTTCCGCCAGGTATGAAATATACCATGGGTTATGATGTTTCTCGGTTCTTGAATGCATCCATCTCTTCAGTATTGATTACCTTGATCGAAGCCTTTATATTGGTTTTCCTTGTGGTATTTATTTTCCTTCAGGATTTTAGGGCTACCATCATTCCTATTTTGGCAGTGCCTGTATGTTTGATCGGTTCTTTATTTTTTATGCAGATGATGGGTTTCTCCATTAACTTATTGACTCTTTTTGCGCTGGTGCTCGCCATTGGAATTGTGGTCGATAATGGTATTGTCGTCGTCGAGGCCGTCTATGCTAAAATGGAGGAGGAGCACCTCTCTCCAATGGAAGCGACTTTGGCGGCTATGGATGAAGTGGGTTCTGCAGTAATTGCCATTACCTTAGTCATGTCGGCCGTGTTTGTTCCGGTGGCATTTCTTTCTGGGCCGGTGGGGATTTTCTATAGGCAATTCTCGCTTACCTTAGCAGCAGCTATCGTCATCTCCGGAATCAATGCCCTTACCTTAACGCCAGCACTATGTGCCATCATTCTGCGATCTCCACACGATAAGAAGCCGGGGAATGGACCTTTGGATCGGTTTTTCCGTGGATTCAATAAGGTTTATAATCGGATCAGTGGTGGCTATAAGAATGTGCTCGGCCGAATTGCCGGCCGTAGGATCATCACCTTGGCCGCTCTGGCGGGTATGTTTGTGATCACCTGGGGATCTGCATCCATATTACCCTCGGGATTTATCCCAACAGAGGATCAGGGGATGATCTATGTAGCGGTAACCACCCCTCCTGGAGCAACCGTTGATCGGACAGAAGCGGTTCTGAACGAAGTGGATGCTATATCCCGAGAATTGGACGTGGTAGAAACCGTTTCCATCCTTGCAGGATATAGTATCGTAACAGAGGTTTCGGGTGCATCCTATGGTATGGGGATGATTAACCTTAAGGCTTGGGATGAAAGGGAACAATCCGTAGACGATGTGATGAAGGTACTACGTGAAAAAACAGCCCATATTGCCGATGCAGAGATTGAATTCTTTCCACCTCCTACGGTTCCAGGCTTCGGAAATTCATCGGGTTTTGAGTTGAGGCTATTGGATCGTAGTGGTAATGAGGATTTGGCGAAGACCAATGAAGTGGTCAAGGATTTTATCAATGATCTTCAGGCCAATGAGGTGATCGAAAGCGCAAGTACCACTTTTGATGTGAATTTTCCGCAATATATGTTGGAAATCGACTATGATTTAGCGGCTAAAAAAGGAATTTCAGTAGAGAATTCCATGAATACCTTACAGACTTTACTGGGAAGTTTATATGCAACGAACTTTATCCGTTACGGACAGATGTATAAGGTCATGGTACAATCTGATGCTTTTTCAAGACAAAGACCTGAAGATGTACTGAATCTTTATGTAAAAACTGCCGAAGGCGAGATGGTTCCCTATTCTTCTTTCATGACGATGAAACGGGTGTATGGCCCAGAACAGATCACCCGATATAACATGTTCACCTCAGCGATGATCACGGGTCAGGCTGCACCTGGCTTTAGTTCCGGTCAGGCTATCGATGCGGTGGAGGAAATTTCAAAGGTCCTTCCCCAAGGTTATGAGATTGAATGGTCGGGCATGACCCGGGAACAGAAGATATCCGGAAATCAGGCGGGATATATCTTTTTACTTTGTTTGGTCTTTGTATATCTCTTGTTGGCAGCTCAGTACGAAAGCTTTCTACTACCGCTGCCGGTTATTCTTTGTCTACCTGCCGGCGTTTTCGGCGCTTTTATCTTCCTCAAGATCTTTGGATTGGAAAATAACATCTATGCCCAGGTAGCATTGGTCATGCTGATCGGCCTGTTGGGAAAGAATGCGATTTTGATCGTGGAATATGCAAACCTGAAAAGAAAACAGGGGATGGATGTACTTACAGCTTCTATTGAAGGTGCGGTTGCGCGATTGCGACCAATTTTGATGACTTCCTTTGCCTTTGCAGCGGGTTTGATTCCGTTGATGTTGGCTTCGGGAGCAGGTGCGATCGGAAACCGGACAATCGGAACCGCTTCAGTTGGTGGTATGGTGATCGGTACAATTCTAGGTGTGATCGTGATTCCTGGACTGATCGTGCTGTTTTCCAAAAAAAATAAAAAGAAAAAAATGAAATCTTTAAATAAGGGTGCAGCGGTGCTATCCGTTTTGGTCATTACAATGTTGGGTTCTTGTGCTATACCCAAACAGACTGCCCAACAAAATCTTCCAACAGCGATCGATGAATCGGCCAATGCCTTTCTGCAAGATAGTTTGACGGTTGGAAGTTTGGGTTGGAAAGAAGTTTTTACTAACCAGGAATTAGCGTCCTTGATCGATTCTGCATTGATAAATAACCTGGATGTTCGTCAGACCATCCACCGTATTGAGGTGGCACAAGCGAATTTCAGGTTCCGAAAATCTGCTCTTTATCCTACCTTGGAAGGTGCCGTGGAAGCGGGGCTGCGAAAATATGGACATTACACCGAATCCGGGATCGGAAATTATGATTCCAATTTTTCCGAAAATCTAAAAGAGGATGAAAAATTACCGGAACCATTTATCCCGGATTATTTTGTAGGGGTCCGTTCTTCTTGGGAGATCGATCTTTGGGGAAAATTGCGTAACAGGAGGGAGGCTGCTTTTTCCCAATTGCTGTCGGAAACCGAAACCCGTCGATTGTTGGAAACAGAATTGATCGCCAGTATTTCCTCGGCCTATTATGAACTGTTGAGCTTGGATGAGAAAGTGGCCGTTTATGAGGAAAACATCAAATTGCATGAACGGGCTCTCGAGATTATCGAAGCGCAGAAGGAAGCTGGTCGTGCGGATGAGCTAGCTGTTCAGCAGTTCAGATCCATCTTGGCCGAATCAAAAGCCAATCGGGAATTGGCAGAACAGGAAATTCTTGCTTATGAACATCAGATCAACGCCTTGCTGGGTAGGGTATATCAACCCATCTCCCGAAAAACAAAAGCATTGGCGGAGGAATTGTTATTTGCCGATCTACAGGTCGGTAATTTGGAAGATGTGCTGAATAACCGTTTGGATATCCGAAGAGCTGGTCTGGACATGAAAGCAGCATACCATGAATTGGAAGCTGCTCGCTTATCCTTTTTGCCAGCGGTTGCCATCAGTCCTTACCTAGGACTGCAATCTTTTAGCCTGGATAAACTTTTTAGTCTGGATAAATCCGTCACATATGGTTTGTTTGGAGGAATGACAATGCCTATTTTTAAACAAAGGGAACTGAAATCACAGTATGAGATCATGAAAGCCAAGTATGGGATCAGTTTTTTGGAATATGAAAAGTTGGTGCTGAACGCGGTCAATGAGGTTTCTCTGGCCATGAATACCCAAGATGCGATTGCAAAGCGGGAGGTACATGTTCGGGATCAGGTTCTTGCACTGGAGTCAGCCATTGCAGCTGCAGAAGAACTTTTTATTGCTGGAAGAGTAAATTACCTGGATATCATTACTGCTCAAAAGAGTATGATCGCTGCTCAGGTTGCAGAGGTGGATGTCAATAAGGAGAAACTATTAAACCAAATTGTGCTTTACAAAGCTCTTGGTGGTGGATGGAGGTAGGAAGATTGCTTCGTTCCTCGCAATAACGCAGAGACCTCGCAATGACGCATGGCCTCCCAATGCGAGAAGATACGACGAAATATACCCTCGTCATTGCGAGAAGGCACGACGAAGCAAACCCTCGTCATCGTAAGTTTGTAGGGAAGTTATAGGAATTAAAGAAACAGAATATAATTTTGTATTTCATTTAGGATACAGCGTGAGAGGGAGTAAGATTTTTAATCGTCATTGGTCCTTGAGAGACT
>PJUC01000061.1_pt1 | contig 108426 bp, 89 predicted proteins | sample 1512161 | NCBI WGS metagenome assembly PJUC01 (sample SAMN08177676, study PRJNA422409) | Soil metagenome, whole genome shotgun sequencing project. | isolation source: Soil enriched on filter paper | place: USA: Madison | collected 2015-01-15 | reverse complement strand
TTTTCGATATTTTGGGCTAACATCTCAAAGGTTTTTCCATCAAATAGTTCTTTAATGGCTTCTTTTTGATTTTCCCAGCGTTCTTTTAGTTTATAGTAACTATTTATGTCTACCCATTTTCCGTATTTGTTTACCACGATTCTTAAGGGATACAGCAGTTCGGCAGTTTTTTCTGCCACTTTGTAAGCTCTTGAATCTACGGACTTTCCATCAACCAATAATTCTGATATTTTATCAATTTGAATAAAATGATATTCATTTTGACTGCTGTCAGGTTTTAATCTCCTTAAACTAAAATTTTGCTCAAGAGTTTGTTTTTTATCTCCCTTTTCTATTGTGTACAAAACTGAATACTCGTGATTGAGTTCAAGAGGCCGAAACGGCAGTATATAATCCTGGCTTACAAATAAAACCTGTTGTTTCTTTTTTTCTTTGTCTTCGTCTTTTTCCATATCATTAACAGCAGTTATTAATTTCAATTGCAAAGCAATTGTAGATTATAATCTACAATTTAATCAAAGGATAAATGTAATCTTTTTACTTAATTAAAAACAATATATATAAATATTTTCTTTCAATTTTTAAATTTTAACACAAAAAATAGATGTATTTATTAATCTGGGCTAGTTATTTGCTCTTAATACAATCTAAATCAATACAATAAAAAAGACACGATCAACAAGATCGTGCCAGCTTGAAAATTTAGTTTTTTTACAAGGAATATACTATTCTATATTTTAGATATCATATCTGACAAAAAACATATTCTCGGGATATTTTTTTATCTTTGAAATTCAGGTTTTTTTAATAGAAATGGCTTTATCTTTGAGCCTAGAAATCAAAATTCATTTATGGAACAGAAAATTCATCAGGGAAGAAACGTAAAACGTTTTAGAGAAATGCTCAACATAAAACAGGAAGCTTTGGCTTATGATTTGGGCGAAGACTGGAGCCAAAAAAAGATTTCTTTGCTGGAACAGAAAGAAGTAATTGAGGATAATCTGCTTAAACAAATCTCTTCAATATTGAAAATTCCTGTTGAAGCTTTTCAAAACTTTGATGAAGAACAAGCCGTAAATATTATTTCCAATACGTTTAATATTGAAAAAGATGCTTATATCGGAAATGCTAAACCTGTATTCAATATCAATCCATTGGATGAATTAAAAAAACTGCACGAAGAAAAAATTGCTTTGTACGAACGCATGCTAAAAGAGAAAGATGAAATGATGGCAAGACTTGAAAAGCTATTAACGAATAAATGATTTTTAAAACACAGAAGAAAACATACAAGAATATTCCCTCAAAAGAATATTTTTTCACTTTTTTTTAAATTATTTTTTCTCAATAAAATTTTCTTCATTGGCTCTTCTAAAACTAAACAACAAATTATATATCAAATAAATACAAATTTATTAATCTTACTTATTAAAGAAAAACGATCATCAAAAATGATCTTTTAATAAAATTATTTAAAAAATTTTTATCAAAATCCTTTGTACATCTCAAAAATAGTTGCACTTTTGCACCCGCAATAACAAAGCAGGTCCGTTCGTCTATCGGTTAGGACGCCAGGTTTTCATCCTGGTAAGGGGGGTTCGATTCCCCCACGGACTACAAAAAGCTTCAGAGAAATCTGGAGCTTTTTTTGTTTAAAATAGTCTGCTCAAAATACCAGTTCTCAAAACTGAATTTTCAATCAATAAGTCTCTGAAAAAAAGCACAGAACATTTTTTTCAAAAACAGCACCATAACCCAGCTTAGTTTATTTACCTTTGCACCCGCATTGGTTTAGCTGCAACTTTTCGAGGGCAGCTAACGAAGAGGGAATCAGGTGCAAATCCTGAACAAGCCCGTTACTGTAAGTTCCATGCAACATTTTGACAGACAAAAAAGCTTTTTGAGGCTTTTAAAATCTAATCTTTTGCCACTGCATTTTTCATCAAATGTGGGAAGGCGGTTCAAAATGGGAATAAGTCAGGAGACCTGCCACTGCAAATAAATTCAGGCTTTCGTGGACCAAAGCTTTGAACAAGCGCAATATCAAACTAACATTTGATTTCGATTTTTTCCGTTTAAAACTATTTGTTACAAATAGACCATTTTTTTATGCACGTATGTAAGCAAAGGCCGTTAAGCCTAATACATTGTGGATTTTGTTTTTTGCTTTGGATTTTGTTCTCAAATCCAATTTTGGCACAAAACCATCCCAAAGCTAAAGAAGTTGATTCTTTAAAACCGCTTCCGTTAAACGAAGTTATTCTAACCGCAAGCAAACGCGAGTTCAGGATAGAGTCGCCTATGCCTGTCCAGATTTTATCCGGCAAACAGCTCGAAAACCTTAACAGTCTTTCTGTTGCCGATGCGGTTCGTTATTTTTCAGGCGTACAGCTAAAAGATTACGGCGGAATTGGCGGTTTAAAAACCATTAACGTCCGCAGTTTAGGAAGCGCCCATACAGCGGTTTTTTACGATGGAATGACGGTTGGAAATGCTCAAAACGGACAGGTAGATTTAGGAAAATATTCGCTTGATAATATTGAAGCCATAGAACTTTATAATGGTCAAAAGTCTACTATTTTTCAGCCGGCACGCGGATTTTTCTCTTCTAATACTTTATTTCTAAAATCGAAAGTTCCCGTTTTTGAATCGGGTAAAAATGCAAATGTCAGGGCTTCTTTTAAAACCGGATCTTTCGGACTGGTGAATCCTTCTGTTCTTTATCAGCAAAAAATAACTTCTAAAATAGCTCTTTCATCAAATATTGAGTGGATGAAAGCCGATGGAAAATACAAATACAGGTATCAGAAAAAAGACGGTTACGACACGACAGCTGTTCGCCAAAACGGAGATATAACTGCTCTTCGCGCTGAATTAAACCTAAACACAAAGTTTGGAACAAACGGACAAGCCAATCTTAAAGCTTATTATTACGATTCTGAAAGAGGTCTTCCTGGTGCTATTTTAGCCAACCGGTACGAATATGTACAACGTCAATGGGATCGGAATTTCTTTATTCATGCTTCGGTGCAAAATTCTTTTTTTGAAAAACACGAAATGCTGGCAAATGTAAAATTCAGCCGTGATTACAGCCGTTACATCGACCCGGATTATAAAACTCTTGAAGGGGCATTAGACAATAAATATTACCAAAACGAATTTTACGCTTCGATTGTTAATCTCTACAATATAAAAGACTGGTGGAAAATGTCTTTCGCTGCCGATCTTTCTATAAATACACTCGACGCTAATTTATACCATTTCCCCTATCCTACCCGATATTCTTATTTAGGAGCACTTTCGAGCGAAATGCATTGGGAGCGTCTGGATATTCAGGCAAATTTACTGGGCGCTTATATCGATGAACAAGTCAAATATTACCAGCAGGGAGACAGTCAGCATGTTTTTTGTCCGGTTGTATCAGCTTCTTTTCAGCCATTTGACGTAAAGAATTTTAGAATCAGGGCATTTTACAAAGAATCTTTCCGAATGCCGACTTTTAATGATTTGTATTACACTTTTATCGGAAACAGCTTTTTGCGCCCGGAATTTACAACTCAATATGATTTTGGAACCACTTATCTTATCGAACCAAAAAAGTTTTTACAATCGGTTTCATTTCAGGCAGATGTTTATTACAACCGCGTAAAAGACAAAATTGTGGCAATGCCGTCTTCTAATCTTTTTAGATGGACGATGATGAATTTGGGAGAAGTTGATATTCGCGGTTTAGAAATCAATACCAATTTGGTTTTTAAACTTCCTGAACAAATATTTTTAGACTTAGGCCTTAGTTATACCTATCAGCAGGCAATCGATATTACGCCAAAAGGCACTACTTACGGCGATCAAATTCCTTACACACCTAGAAACAGCGGTACTTTAACTTCTTCTATTAACTGGAAAAACTGGAATTTAAACTACAGTTTTATTTATACAGGCGAAAGATACAGCCAGAAAGCCAACATTCCTGTAAATTATGTAAAACCTTGGTACACGAGCGACATGGCGCTTATCTGGAACGGAAAAATTGAAAAACTTCCTGTAAAAATAAGCGGTGAGGTTAACAATTTATTTAATCAATATTATGATGTCGTACTCAATTTTCCTATGCCGGGAAGAAATTACCGATTAAGTATGTCTATAAATCTTTAAACCAAAACAGCATCAACAATTAAAATCTCAATAATGAAAACAAATTTCAAATTTTGGCTTTTACTCGTATTCGCAGCGATTGCCTTTCAGGGATGTCAGGAAGAAGATCCCATTATTCCTGAAGAAGTGGTGGTTTTACCTCCGGAAACGGTTACAACAGTACAAGGTTTTTACCTTCTTAACGAAGGAAACATGAACATGAACAAAGCTTCGTTAGATTATTACGACTACGAAACAGGAACTTACAAACGCAACGTGTACGGACAGGCAAATCCTGATGCAACTTTGGGATTAGGAGATGTGGGGAACGACATTGGTATTTATGGCTCTAAGCTTTATACGGTAATTAACAACTCAAACAAGGTTGAAGTTATGGATGTTGTTACCGCAAAACGTCTTAAAGTAATTGATGCAAAAAACTGCCGTTACATAACTTTTGCCAACGGAAAAGCTTATTTAAGCGCTTACGACGGTGAAGTACAATTGGGTGAGAATTCTCCAAATGGTTTCGTTGCCGAAATCGACACCACTTCTCTTGCTATTACAAGAACTGTAAAAGTAGGCCGTCAGCCTGAAGAAATGGCAATTGTAGGCAACAAACTTTATGTTGCCAATTCAGGAGGATATAGTCCGCCTGATTATGAAAAAACCGTTTCTGTAATTGATTTAAGCACTTTTACCAAAATAAAAGATATTGAAGTTGCCATAAATCTTCACAGAATTGAAGCCGATGAAGACGGAGATTTGTACGTAAGCTCACGCGGTGATTATTTCAACATTCGCCCTAAATTATTTGTAATCGACACTAAAACAGACAACATCAAAAAAACCTTTGATATTGCCTGTTCCAATATCACAATTGCCGGGGAGAAGGCCTACATTATAGGTTCTGAATTCAGTTATGCAACCGGCGACTGGGCCATTAATTATTCGATGATTAATGTAAAAACCGAAACCCTTCTTTCTGAAAGTTATCTGCCAAAAGCGGTAAGCGACGAAATTGTAATGCCTTACGGAATTGCGGTAGATCCGGTTTCTTTAAACGTTTACGTAACAGATGCAGGAGATTATGTTTCGCCCGGAAAATTGTACTGCATTGACAAAAACGGAAATACAAAGTTTACCGTTACCACAGGCGACATTCCGGCTCATTTTGCTTTTAAAACCAAAAAAACAATAATTAATCCATAACCTTAAATTTTTAAAAATGAAGAAAATTCTACTAGCATTGTCGGTTATCCTGCTTCTATCAGGATGTTACAAAGACGATATTAACGATCTTAAAAACGACGTCAATGACTTGAAAAACAGAATGGCACAATATGAAAACCTGCTTGATGTTCTTAATAAAAGATTGTACGTTGTAAGTTATGAAACTAAAGACGGAAGCTATGTTATTACAATGAGTGACGGATCAAAACTAACGGTTCGCAACACTTCATCTTTCATAAAAATTGGAGAAAACGGAAACTGGTGGATCGACGGTGTTGATACCGGAACATCTGCTAAAGGACAAAACGGAGATAAAGGTGAAGCAGTAAAAATCACTATTGGAACAAACGGAAACTGGATTATTGACGGAACTGATACAGGAGTTTCGGCATCTGGCCAAAAAGGAAAAGATGCTGCTGAAATTATTTCGGTTTCATTAGCAAACGGAATCATGACTTTTACTTTTGCAGACGGACGTACCATCAGCATTAATGCAAGCGCTCCAGAAATTACTTTACCAAACCCAGCCGGAGGTTTTACTGTTAATAAAATGCAGTGGTTTAAAGTTGATGCAAAAACAGCAAATGCTTCTGGTGCTACTTACAAATGGTTGGTAAACGATCAGGAAGTTTCCTCAACTATTGATTTGTTTTATGTTTTTGCTAATGCAGGAACTTATAATGTTGAGTTTAGAGCTAAAAACGGTGTGGGCGAAAGTTCAAAAAATTTCACTTTAACTGTTGCCGAAAAAACATATCTAAACAGAATTACACGTGTTTTTGATTTCTTCCCGGCTCCAGGGCAATTTATCAATACACTGCCTGCCGCAACAGCTGCAGATACAGATGAAACAATGCGTGCAAAAGCAGAAACGGCCTTAACTACCGGAAGCATGGTAAGTTTAGGAGGATTTGGAGGTTACGTACAATTTGGTTTTGACCATACTATCGTTAATAAAGACGGAGCCGATTTTGTAGTTCTTGGAAATGCTTTTACAGATTGGTCTGAGCCAGGAATTGTAATGGTTTCTTATGACGCAAACGGAAATGGAATAGCTGACGATGAGTGGTTTGAAATTGCAGGTTCTGAACACAACAAACCAACTACAATTAAAAACTACGAGATTACCTACTACAAACCAGAAACTGAACCTGCAAATGCAAACGAACCAAACTACATTCGCTGGACAGATAATCAGGGACAAACCGGATATCTTGCAAAAAACCAATTTCACAGACAATCTTTCTATCCTTTATGGAAAGGAAATACGGTTACTTTAAAAGGAACTTTCCTAAAATCTAATATTTACGACAAATCAGGAACAGGAACAAACTGGGCAAATCCTGCTTACGAATGGGGTTATACAGACAACTGGGCTAATACAGATGCAAGAGGATATATCGATATCAGCTGGGCAGTAAATGCAAAAGGCGAATCGGTAAAACTAAAAGGAATTGACTTTATCAAAGTTTACAATTCAAATTGCGCTGAAGGCGGATGGTTAGGAGAAGTCTCAACCGAAGTTTCAGGATTTAAAGATCTAAATCTACCATAATTTAGAAATCATGTTTTTGGAAATTAAAGCCTCAGTTTTTCTGAGGCTTTTTTTAATTATTCCCTAACCCAAAAACAGTCAGCACTTTACCAGAAACATGCACAAATTGTGAATATCTATTTGGTGATTTTCGAGATTTATTTTGCTGTAAAATCTATCTTTGGCATCCTTAAAAAATAGAAAAGATGAGCGCAATTTGGTACGAATGCAAAGTAAAATATAGAAAAACAGATGAAACTGGAGGCCAAAAAGTTTTAACAGAACCTTATTTGGTAGATGCTGTATCTTATACTGAAGCCGAAAAAAGAATTAATGAAGAAATGGCAGCTTATATTAGTGAAGAATTTAAAATCACAAATATAAAAGTGGCTAATTATGCCGAAATACATCCGTTTGAAAATGCCGATCGCTGGTTTAAATCAAAAGTTTCTTTAATTGCTTATGATGAAGAAAGCGGTAAAGAAAGAAAATCAAACATGTACATGCTGGTTCAGGCAAATGATGTTAGAGAAGCTTACGACAACACGATTCATGTAATGAAAAACACAATGGGAGAATATTCTATTCCTGCCATTTCAGAATCGCCAATTATGGACGTTTTCCCGTATTTCAGCGGTGAAGAGGAAGAAACTGAAATGCTCGAAAGATTCAATGCGCTAAAAGCTTCTAAACCTGCAAAACCAGATGCAGAAATGGTAGACCACATGGAATTTGAAACCGCAGAAGAAGAATAAATTTTCTTAAAAATCCAAAAAAATAAGCTTCAGAGAAATCTGGAGCTTTTTTATTTTCTAACGATAACCTGTAAGCATTTTCAAATCAAAATAAACCCTATATTCGTTATACAAAACCATTTACTAAACCAAAAAGCTCCATGAACAAAAAAACACTAATCTTAATTGGGTTTATTATTCTAAAATTTGTTCTTCAATACGTTTTAATAAGTCCCGAATATGATTTGCAGCGCGATGAATATTTACATCTCGATCAGGCGCATCATCTGGCTTGGGGCTATTTATCTGTTCCGCCTGTTACTTCATGGTTTTCGTATCTTATTTTACTGCTTGGAAATTCTGTTTTCTGGGTTAAGTTCTTCCCTGCCCTTTTTGGCGTTTTGACACTTATAATTGTCTGGAAAACTATTGAGCTTTTAAAAGGAAATCTTTACGCTTTGGTTTTAGGCGCAATGTGCATCGTATTTTCATCACTTTTGAGGATCAACATGCTCTATCAGCCCAACTCATTTGATGTTTTGTGCTGGACGGCATTTTATTATATCCTGATACAATATATTGTTTCCGAAAAACCAAAATGGCTTTATATTGGAGCCGTTGTTTTTGCTTTTGGATTTCTAAATAAATACAACATTCTCTTTCTCCTTATCGGACTTTTACCGGCACTTATTCTTTCTAAACAACGAAAAATACTGGCTGAAAAAAAACTATACTTTGCTTTATTTTTAGGATTGATTCTGATTTTACCCAATTTATTATGGCAGTATAACAATCAATTCCCTATTGTGCATCACATGAAAGAATTGTCTGAAACACAATTGGTAAATGTCAATCGTGCCGATTTTTTAAAAGAACAGCTTTTGTTTTTCATAGGATCATTTTTTGTAATCCTTGCTTCATTTTATGCTTTGTTATTTTACAAACCATTTGAAAAATTTAAGTTTCTTTTTGCTTCGATAATTTTTACAATACTTGTGTTTTTATATTTTAAAGCCAAAGCTTATTATGCCATTGGCTTGTATCCTATATACATTGCTTTGGGTTCTGTTTTTCTTGCAGATATTTTAAACACGGGATGGAAACGCTATTTAAAACCTGTTTTTATTGCGCTTCCATTATTATTTTTTGTTCCGATGTATTACTTGGCTTTCCCAAACAGAAGTCCCGAAAAATTAGCCGCCGAAAAGCAGACACATCGCTGGGAAGACGGAAAAGAACACAACTTATCTCAGGATTTTGCCGATATGCTGGGCTGGAAAGAACTGGCCCGAAAAACAGATTCGGTTTATGCGCTGTTTCCAAAATCAGAAAACACTTTGGTGCTTTGTGACAATTACGGACAAGCGGGCGCCATTAATTTTTACACCAAAAAAGGAATCAAAGCCGTTTCTTTTAATGCCGATTATGTAAACTGGTTCAATTTGAATGTGTATTACAAAAACTTAATTCGGGTTAAAACCTTTGAAGAAAACAGCAATGAATTTAAAAAAACAAGTCCGTTTTTTCAGTCGGCTTATATAGCGGGTGAAATCACAAATAAATACGCCAGAGAATACGGAACAACCATTTTTGTCTTTACCAATGCCAAAGTCAACATCAATAAAAGACTTCAGCAGGAAATTGACGAAGAAAAAAATTACATCAAAGAATAATTAAAGAATGTTAGATTTTTATCTCATAAAAGACGACCAAATTACTCCCGATTCACCAACAGAACTTGAATTTATTGGGCAACTTGACAGTAAAACATTTAAAAATTTAAAAACTAAGGGGATTATTGAAAATCATTATGAGTATAACTCAGACTTTAGATGGTACAGTGAACAAATAAAGCAAATTTGCCAAAATAATATAGACCATAAACTACAAAACGATACTGATGTAAAACAATTATTTAAGATAATTGAAATCATTGAAAACACCAATAGTGGGATTATTGCTTTTGGAGATTGAAATATTTATCAGCTCTAAAAATATCAAATAAAATTATGCCAATTAATGATCGATTTTACCAATATAGAATATTTAAAAAATGGAAATCCCAGACAAATTGAGGCTTATAAAATCCTGACTGAAAATAAGGTTTTAGAAACCCTGTCTGAATTTGATCCAATTCTGGCTGGCACAATTCCGATAAATATTGATATTGCAAACAGCGATCTTGATATTATTTGTTATTGGCAAAACAAAACTGAGTTTATTACTAAAATCATTTCTGCATTTGAAAACAAAACCGATTTTAAAATTTGGGAAGCCAATATCGACGAACACGAATCTGTAATTGCAAACTTTAAAATAGAGGAGTTTGAAATCGAAATTTTTGGGCAGAACGTTCCAACTCAAAATCAAAATGGTTACAAACACATGATTATTGAGCATAAAATCCTGCAATCGAAAGATGAAAACTTCCGTCTAGAAATTATAAAACTTAAACAAAACGGTTACAAAACCGAGCCTGCTTTTGGTAAATTATTGGGTTTAAAAAACAACCCGTACAAGGAATTACTTGATTATCAAATCTAATTTCAGAAACAACAAAAAGTAACCAACTACAAACCAAATCATTAGAACAAAAACAAACTTAAATAAAAATATTTCACTAATTTCTTTGCATAACAGTATTTAGTGTGTATCTTTGCACCCGAAACATCGCGGGATAGAGCAGTAGGCAGCTCGTCGGGCTCATAACCCGAAGGTCACAGGTTCGAGTCCTGTTCCCGCTACTAAGACTAAGCTTCAGAGAAATCTGAAGCTTTTTTTGTATAAAACCAAAAACATCTCAAAATTGATAAATATTTGATTGGTTTTATTTGCGTTCTTAAGATAAAAAACAATAATTTATTTAAAATTATAATATAATCGTAATAACAATGCTTAAAAGACACAACCCCCAAATTCTATTTTTTATTCTTTTAAATTTATTTTTTTCCATCAATGTATTTTCTCAAAAAAGTATTTATGCTGGAATTGAAATTGGAAGAAGAGCTATAAAAGTTTCAGTTATTGATGTAAACAATATCAAAAAAGCTGACTATAAAATCCTTTCTTTCTGGACAGAAAGAATTCCTTTTGCTGATCATATTGCTGCATCAAACGCACTTCCTCAGGAAGATATAAACAGAGCAAGCGTTATTGTCAGTGATCAATTAAAAAAAATAAGATCTGAATATAAAATTCTTGAAGAAAACATTTTTATCGTTGCAGCTCCGGTTTTTCAATCTGCTCGTAATATTGATGTTTTAAAAAACAAAATCGCTTCTCTTACAAATAAACAACTTGAAGTTCTAGATGTTAACGAAGAAGCAAAAACACTTGTAAAAGGCGCTATTCCTCCGGTTGATTACGCTAATGCTTTCCTTCTTGATATTGGTGCTCAAACTACAAAAGGCGGTTATATCGACGAACTTAAAGACAACAAATTAGAGTTTATTCCTCTTGAACTGGATTTTGGAACAATGACTCTTACAGATGCTGTACAAAAAACAGTTGTAAATCCATCTCAGGCAAATGACATGTCTGCTTATCAGGAAAAATCTTTTGACTTTAACTCCGTTCTTCGTAAAAAAGTAAAAGACTTATTTGACAAAAATCCTCTTTTATTCAAAAAAGATAAAATGTATTTATCAGGTGGTGCTGTTTGGGCATTTTCTACTTTGTACTACAATGAAAACGTAAAAGAACATTATATTGCTTTAACTCTGCAAGACGTTATTGATTATGATGCCATTCTAAAAAATAATTTTGGTAAGTTTACTGCTCTTGCAAAAACCAATTCAGAAGCAGCTAGAGTTTTAAGCACTTACGAACAGAAATACTTAATCTCTGCAAACAATATTCTTGTTTCTTGTCTGGAAGCTATGCCAAACTTAGATACAAAGAAAATATACTTTGTAAAAGAAGGACAAGTAACATGGCTTATCTCATTTATAGCAGAACGTTCTAAAAAAGTAAACACTAACTTTTAGAACATTTCTGTTTTTACAATTTTTAAAAGGCTTCAGAAAATCTGAAGCCTTTTTTTATTTTGGTTTTATATTAAACGAGTTGTTTTATTTCGCTTAGAAACTCAAATTCGTCTAAAGGAAAAAGCTGCAGCACTACTTCGAGCATTAGCGCAACATTAATAGATTGGTCTTTTCTTGTTTCCGAAATTTTATGTTCCTCATGTTCTAGTGCCAAAATACAAAGTTTCAGCATATTTGTTATAACACAGCCTAACTCATAATAATCTAATACTTTAACCTCTGCGGTATAACAATCTTTTTCATCTTTTGCTGGTTTTAAAGTATTTAAAAACTCCGTTGTTAGTTTTTTAATATCTTCTAAATTTTTAATTTCATTCATTTTTTATCAAATTAAAATTACCTTTTTATAAAAACAAATTTGATAATATTCTAATTCAATTCGGTTATCTTATATGATAACTAAGAAAGAAATGAAATAATTAACACAATTTTTTCTCATTTTTGTTTCAGTATATCATAAATCAAAAACAAACCTAAGACTGCAAAAAACTTTGATGAAGGCTCTTTTTTGTCATTTCGACGAAGGAGAAATCTCCGCAAGTAACTCCGTAAAGTGAGTCGCCAATCTTTGTCGAATTTCTAACGAAGATTTCTCCTTCGTCGAAATGACAATAATTGTGGTTATTTTTATATAAACTAAAACTCCTTAACCGATTAACAATAAGCTAATAAAAAACAATTCTACTAAAAATTAATAAACAAAATAAAATCTCCAAATGAAAATTTCTTCAAATCCAAATTACATTAAATCATCAATTTTAATTCTTATCTCTGCTTTACTTGGAGTATAAATTTTTTAGGTTCACCTGAAATCTTTTCATCAAAATCTGGATTTAAATCAGGCATTTTAGCTATTGTAGTACTTCTAATATTAGCATTACTCATTCTATTTGAAATAACTTGGACTAAATATATTTTATTAGTCTTACTTATTTTGGGAATCAATACACTCCCTCCAGCTATAAAATATGAATTGACTCATCATCCTTTAATTGGAATCATAATTATTTTGCAATCAATACTACAAGTTTATGCTACCTACTTATTATTTTTTAACAAGCATAAATAAATAGATAAAAGAAATGCCGCTTAAAAATTAAACGGCATTTTCTTTTTCATTGAATAATTTTAATCTATCTAAAATTATTATTGTTTTTGTATTTGTAAACAAACTCATTTGCCTGTTTATTTCCCGGTAAATTATACTTCATCACTATTTCGTAATTTCCGTATCGCATAAACTGGAAATTGTTGTTTATAAAACGCTGGGCAATTGCCGCAGCACCTGCTTCGCCATTTACATAAGAGTTTACAATTTGATTGCTTAAATCAACCCAGTCTTGTTTGTAAAGTAAAGGCATATTATACTTAAACGGGAAATTCCCTTTTGTCCACGACTGATTAACGTCATTTTCTATACTTGTCATATAATACGCATTAAGCGGAATTGCTTTTGCAGGAATAACGCCTAACTCACTTGTATCTCTGTTACTTATCGCAAAACTACCGTTTAAAGGATAATCTTTGTATAAATAAGGATAAATATCTGTTGCATAATATTGATCGTTTAGTTTCGATTCTGCCGTTACAAGTGCTTTACCATCGCTGTACGTTACGCCGCTCAACTCAACTAAATCAAATGCTTCCTGACTCGAAATGGTATTGGTTAAATAAATAACATCTGAATACAGAATTCCAAAATTATAGTTTTGTGTATTTATTGCATTCATTTTAGAAGCAAAGGTTTTGTATTTACTTGTATTAAACGAATAGTTCAAACGGTCAATACTTCCTTCGGCTTTAGACAACGCATCGGCTTGATTTTCTTTTATCTGAATATCATTTCCTTCATCGCTGATTGTATTTGTTTTTGTATTTGATGTTGTGCTTTTCGCCGTATTTTGCTTCAAATTACTAACAATTGAAAAATTGTATTTCTTGTCCTGATCGATGTTTGGCAGGTTGTAATACACTTCGTTTGAACTTGTATCATAATTAAAGGCAACAGGTTTTGAATTAGAAGTTCCGTCCTGATCCATTTTTATACTGGTTTCCCAATTTGCATCTTCAAACAAATAATCCTGACCTCGTTTCAGCTGAATGTAACCTTTTGGATATTCTTCTTCAAGGAAATATTTTTGATCTACAATTGGATACGAATATTTAATATTTGTAAGCGGAATATGGTTTGGCGCACCTCCTGTTGTAAACAACCTTTCTTCATATTCGGTAGCTATTTTTCCATCTACTTTTACTGGCTGGAAAGTACCGTTTACCATTTTTTGAAAGCTTACCTCAACCTGAACTTTTAATTCTTTATGCGGAGGCAGAATATCTGTTGAAACAAAGTTAACTCTGTCTTTCATAGAACTCCATTCAAAAACACCCGGAATTTCTTTTGCACCGTCAAATACTTTAAATTTCTCTAAAATTACTTTATAAGTTACATCGCCTGAGTCTTCTGGAATTACAAAAGCTTCATTTACTTTCATTGAAAATGCTGCCTGCGGTACGGCAAAAACATCTACGTCTGTCGAGCTTTGTTTTGGCGTTACATCGGTTATTAGTTTAATTCCTCCTAATGGTAATGCATTTTCAAATTGGCATTCTTCTCCTAATTCAAATTTAAAACGGAATTTCCCTTTTATCAGTCCTCCCAATATATTCATATTTCCGGCCATGTATCCTCGCATCCAAACCGGATTTGGCAGTTTTGCCTGTAATAAAACAGCGGCTCCTCCTGAAATAATTGGCACTTTTAATTTTAAGAATGATAGTTTAATTCTAATTCCTAATTCTCCCTGCAGGTAAGCATACGATTGTCCGTTAGCATACCATCCGTTTATACCTACACGATCTCCTGTATTCGAACATCTTGCTTCCTGATAATCTTTAAGCATGATATCGAATCCCATTCCTGCCTGAAAACGTGCGTAAAAAAGTAAGAAACTTAAATCTCCTGTATCAAAATCTAAACTGGCTCCAAAGGCTAAACCTCCTCCGTTTGCCAATGCGTTTTCATCGCGCATATAATCCAGTTCTTTTAAATCGACACCTAAAATCTGAGCAACCTGAGGCGGTGGCGGCGGACTTCCCGGAAGTACTGTTCCGGCCATAAAGTAGCTTGTTGTTTTTAAATACATTCCGGCTACTCCTATTTTTATACCGCATCGGTCATCTGGTGTTCCCATGTACATGTACCAGTCTTTTGGATCTTTGTGAAAAACGCCCCAAACTGCTCGTCCCCCCGGTCCTATTCCCGAAAGAAAGTTTCCTGGTGTATTAATATAGACATCTGTTGTGGCATGCATCGATTTGTTTTCAAAATCAAATTCGATAGCGGCTGCCATTTTTATTCCGACCGCTGCAGACAAATCTCCCGGAATTGCTTCTTTTGCTTCTGGAATATATTTACTGGCAAAAGAGCCTTTAAGATCATTTTCTGTAATTCCTAAGAAACTTTTCTTTGCTGTAACGTTAGACGCTACTTTGCCCATTAAGTCGGTAACACTTTTAAGTCCCGGAATTTTAGCCATAACATTGGCTTTTCCAAAAATGGCTAATCTGTTTATTCCTCCTTTTGAGTTAAATGCAATTTCAAATCCTGCTTCACCATCACAGATTGTTTCTGAACCTACATGAAAATAAATTAAGGCTTTGACTCCCAGACTTACTTTTTCATTTGGAGTATAACTCAATCCCGAAGGTGAAAAATCGCCGATTGCAATATCTTGATTTCTGCTCATTTTGTAATAAGCTCCACCTCCAAAACCATTAATCATAAAAGGTGCAGGAGTTGGCGGCCATTTAACTGCTGCATCAAAATACCAATATCTAAAAGTGGTACGTCCAAAAATAGCTTTTGCTTTTACATTAACAATACCGGCAACATCAACTTCAAGATCTGCATTGAATCCATCTCCGTATACAGGATCTTTTTCCATTAAAATCAAACCTCCGTTAATGGTTAGACCACTAAACTTACAGTTAATATTAATGGCAGAAAGATCTAGACCGTCATATCGGCTTCTCTGCCTGTATCCGTCGTCGTACATTTTACCTTTTATCCCAATTCTGGCTGTGGCACCGGCACCAATGCTTTCCATCAGGTTAATTCCTAAATCAAAATCAATTCTGGAATTGTCTCCATTAATGGCAACATTTATATTTCCAATAGAAACCGGAAAGTTTCCAAAGGCAACTGTGCCTTTATACCCCATATTTCGAACCGAAATAATAGGCGAAACGGTTTGTAACTGCAGATTTTCAAAAGTAATACCTTTAAAATCTACAGTACGTTTTCCTTCTATATCTTTATCGTCTGTTGCTCCTTTATTGGTCCCAAAAGAAACAGAACCATTTAAGTTTGCTTTGGGCAAAAAGCGTCCGTTAACTAATTTTAATTCAACCGAACTGTTAGGCAGTAATAAGGCTTTTGCTTTCCAAATATCAAAGGCTATGGAATCTTTTGTTATAACAACTAGTTGCTGTTCTTCCATAGAGATAAAACCGTTGTATTCTAAACCGGCTCTATTGGTTTGTTTTTGTTTAGCCGCAGTATTTGATGCTCCATCTCCTGACGCATTTGCAGCCGGAGCGGCAGCGGTTTCTTTTTTCTCTGTGCCGGCTTTACTAATTGGTAAAAGAATCTGTCCTTTTAAATTTGCTTTTACAAAAGTATTTGCCGCAATTGTAACATCGATATGGTCTAAGGAATAAGCCCAGGATTTTTCCTGACTTGTGATACCTCTGTCTAAAGGAAAAACATTATCTGCATAAAAAGTTCCTGAAACTCCATATTTATCAATAATAAGGTTTTGAGCTCCTACATGAAGTCTTTCTTTGCTTGACGCTGTATCTGTGGTTTGAAATTCTTTTGGCAGACCTACATCAAAAGTCTGAACAAATACTCCTTTCCATGCTTCCTGACTGGGTACTAAAAGTGCATTTTTTGCATAATATTCTGGAAAAACAACTACAGGATCGTTTTTTAAATCACTTAAATCCAGTACTGCATTATTTACCAAAAACTGAAAATTACCATCAAAGTCTTTTCCGTTTCGTTTGTCTTTCAAAACAAAAGGCTGCAGGCTTACATTTACCAGAATATCATTCCAGCTTCCTGCTGTAAAACTGAACTCTCCTCTAACTCTATTGGGAATTTGAACTGTTTTTCCGTTGTAATATGTTTTTGGAATTGTAGTTTTTGCTTCATCAACCGTTTTTGTTAATGGATCTATTGGCAGGATTAAATTTCTTGAAAACTCAACTGCTCCAGAAACTTTCATTTCTTTAAATCCATCACAGTCAATTTTTACATAAGTAAGATCATTTACATTTCCGGTTGCCATGTCGAAACCTCCATATAGTGAAAGCTGCCATTTATTATCGCTGAACGGAATATCGACATTGCCCAGCAACACTAATTTTGCTTCGCCCATAATACCTCCCTGATGCGATAATTTAACATTATCTGCACCAAAAAAGAGCTGCATAGGCTGTCCGTTTTTATCTTTCTGCGGAATATCAACGCGGCAAAAAACAGTCAAAGTTGTGTACTCTGGAGTAAAAGTTGCCTTCGTAATCCCAATAGAGTATTGAATATTATTTACCGTATTACGAATACCTATTGGCAGTTCTACCAAATCCTGATTCGAAAATTTATCTACCCAGCGGTCAGATGCTTCGATCTTTTCGATAGAGCTCGAAGCTGCACCTAATTCTTTTGGAGGTGCAATGTCCTGCCCATAAGAAAAAACAACCGAAAGCAAGATAAGTAACGATGCGAAATGTATTTTGTAATTTTTTTTCATAAGCAAATAATTCTGTTTTTTTGAAAAATAAAGCATACCTATTTCTTTTATTTTTTATACTCTCATTTTATTTAAGAGCACCTATTTTGTCTTTAATTGTTCTTTAAAAATTTAAAATCAACCTCATCATCTTTTACATTTTTAATTGCTAAATCATGATAAAAAGGAATCAATTTTATTTTTATTTCTTCGATAGTTTCTGTTTCTGTCTTTTTCTCTTTCATCATCTTGAAGAAATGCCCAAGTTCTTCTTTATTAAAAACCGAGAGATTTTCATTTTGATGAATTTGATCTACAGGTGTATTTGAAAGTATCGTAATTTCATTAATCATCCATCTATGAACTAATAAAGGCTGTAACTTTTTATTTTTTCGTTCTACCAGTTTTAAATAAGAATTATAACTTACTTTATCTGTTACATCTTTTTCATTTACGCCGTGCATTTTATGTTTATTTACTCTTCCAAGAGCCATAACATAATCATTTTCAAACCCTTCGTCTTTACGAATCATTTCTTCTCTTAAACTTTTTGCAGTATCAAGAAGATATTTATTGTATTTATCTAAGATGTCGTTATTTAAATCATAAGCTTTTAAATAATTCAATGCTTTTTCTTTGAAGCTTTGATCATCAGGAGTCAAAGTTGTAAGGGTAAGTAAATGCTGTAAATCATCTGAATCTTCTTTTGGCATTGGGCGAAGTGCAGACTGCATATCCTGAAGCTGTTTTATAATTTCGTCTCTGGTGCCTTCGTAAGTTTTGTCTTTATGATTTATTTTTAGAACAGGGTTTAAAACCGTTTCTTTTTCTTTCTTAGGTTCTTTTTTAGCAGGCAGTTTGATTTTATCAAGCGAACAGGAATAATTTAGAGTTGCTGTTAAATCATTGAATTTTTGAGTGTTTGTACTGCTTCGAAACATTGAAATAATATTTAAACTAAAGTTGTGTCTTTCGAGCATTACGTAACTATTGTTAAACTTAACTCCAAACACAGAACTCGAATTCATATTTCCCTGCGTGTTATTGTACAGAAACCCAAGATTGGTATTCAGCTTGTCTTTGAATAATTTTTTTGAAGCTCCAACCGAAGCTCCCATCGAAGAATTATTGTTTCTGCTTACTTGATTATTGGTATAATTAAGTGAACTGTTTAAAGCAACTTTTGCTGCCAGAAAACTAACTGTATGCGCCAAATTATAATTCTGAACTGTACTTGCCTGACCTTTACGAATTACACCTCCCTGTTCATTGGCCTGACCGGCGATGCTGTAATTGAAATTTAGATTTTGATTTCTCTTTTTTCCAAAAGCATACGACATATTCATATTGGCATTTTGAGACAACTGCCTATAATCTAAAGTATCTGACGGTACTACATTTGGATTGTTTATTAACTCAAACTGATCTAATTTTTTATTGGTATAGGTTGAAAAATTAGAATAACTACCGGTAATATTTAATTGATCTGTTACTCTGTAATTCATGTTAATAGATCCTACTACACGTTTTGTATCCTGTTTTTTTACTTTTTCAAGATCGTCTCTTTGAAATCCTAAACTGGTTGAAATGGTAATTTTATCCTGATAAAATGGACGCGCAAATCGCAGCGATATGTTTTCTAAATCATTATTAAAATATAACGCTCCCAAAGTGTTATAATTAGGATCGATGCGTTCGTATGTTAATCCTACTGTACTTTTTTGAATGTTATAATCAAAATTAACGTTGAAGGCATTCATAAAACTTGTCGTTTCTTTACTAGAAAAGACTTTATCTCTAAAACCTCCGCCCGAAATAGTTTTACTTCGAATGTCATCTGTTAAAACAGATAAGGCATACTCTACATTTAAATTTAAGTTTCTGACTAATGATGTACTGAAAATTAAACTGTTTACAAAGTTTTCTTTTGGTGTAACTCCTCTGTCATTTACCATATTTAGGGAGTTGACATCGTCTTTTGCATAAAATCCAATCCAGCCTAGTTTATATTGGGCTTTCTCAAACCCTACTTTTGCTCCATAACCAAAACGCTGGTATACCGGAACTCCCCCTAAAGCATTTTCTTCTGAAACGGCTTTAAGCAGCTGTCCTCCCATTAAGGATATTTTAAAGGGGCTTCTTGGTGTAAGTTCCAATCCAACTCCTTTAAACGGATAACCGCTTAATGTGTAGGGAGAAAATGTCATGCTCACATTTCCTATATAGGCTTTTACCCATTTGTATTTGGGCATAATGCTTAATCTGTTAAAATCAAATGGAGCTGTATAGCCTAAATTATTTCCTTGATTGGTAATACTATAAGAGATCGGAACGCTAAAATTAAAAGCACTGACGTTTAAATTTCCTGAAAACAGGTAAGTAAAAGGTTCACGCGAATTTTCCATATTAGAAGTATAGTACATCATATTGGCATTGATATTCCCTGTTACTTTAAAATTTGGTTTATAAAAATTCTCTAAATCTACATCCTGTGCATATCCTTTCCTGCAAAAACAACAGGCAAAAACAATACATAACCAAAACAAGATTTTATTATTCTTTATCTTCATTTATTGGTTATTGTTTTTGGACTTTGATATCACATAAAATGTAAGAACTTGTGCCGTTCTTTACCATTTCTTTAATTTTAATAGCGCCTTTTCTGCCGTCTTGTGTTTTAAATAAAATTATTCTTGGATAGGTAAAACCGAATTCCTGTGCTCCTGCAGCGGTATAACTTATGTTTAATGATTTAATTGGTGTATCATTTACCATGGCATCAAATTGTGACTCAGTAAAATTTAAACCGCAGTTACATAAATTTTGAGAGTTTACAAAAATGGTGCTTTGTGCATTTTTTAATGCTAAAAAACCATAGTTGTTTGCCTGATCCGGTGATATAAATCTATTGTAAGTAAAATTGCTGTTTAAACCCTGAAAAACAATATCCACTAAACTGCTGTTCTGATCGTTAATTTCATTTGCTTTATAAACCTGACGCGTTACTGTTGAGAACATAGCGCCAATATTATTATTGTTATGCGCCGAATTTATTCCCAATTTTATGTTCGTTAAAGTACGCAGATTGGTATCTGGAAGAACTGTAATAGTTGATTTAAAAACCTGACTTGTTTTATCGTTAAAAGCTTCTAAAGTCACTTCATGAGTACCTGGGTTTGTAAATATAACAGTTGGATTTTCTTCTGTAGAAACGGCTGGATTACCGCCTTCAAAACTCCATTTATAACTTGTCGCACTAACTGATTTATTAGTGAAAATAATTTTTACTGGAGCTTCGTAATCATCATCTTCAAAACTTGGCTCGTAGGTAAATAAGCTTACTAAATAGGGATTAACAGTAATTGTTTTTGTTTGTTTTTCAGATTCAAAACCATTAGAAACGGTCAATGTTACAGTATGTTCTCCCGGAGTTGTAAACACCACATTTGGCGGTGTTTTCCCAGTGAAAGAGGCTGGAGATCCATCCTGAAATTCCCATTTATAAGTTAATCCTTCTCCAATAGTAGAATTCTTTAAAATTACCTCAACAGGAGAATAATTGCTTTTTACAATTTCATGAGTAAACTCAATATTGATTCCATCTTTAATTACTACAGTTTTCGTAAATTCTCTACTCTCACCATCTACATTTTTTGCTGTCAATTTAATGGTATAAGTGCCTTGTTTGCTGTATAAAATCTCACCTGGATTTTTAGAATTTGATGCAGAAGGGTTTCCGCCTTCAAACGTCCATTCATAAGTATCTGCACCTGTTATTTTGTTATCTATTTCAATAATAACGGGTATAGACTCATCCTGATTGGCATACGAAGTCGTAAAATCACCTTCTATAGCTATAGCAGTCTCCTGATAACATGAAGCAGCGATAATAAGTAAGAATAAGAGTAAAGTTTTTTTCATTCAGTGCATTTTAAAACACTGCAGTTATTAAAACACTGCAGTGGTTTTTTGATTTATTATTACTGCGCTGCTGCAGCAAATTTTGTCTGGAAATCGGAAATTTTAATTAAATAATCACTATTTGCTATGTATATATCGTTTCCTTTTATTCTTATTGCTTTAATATCTGCTGAAGGAAAGCCATAGAAAGAATTATCTTTTCTAACATCAAATTGTCCTTCTTTGAAAGAAGCTAACGTATTGTTTTGAAGATTTAATTTTGCTATCCCTTTATCTTCAATTAAAACATACAATTCGTTTTTAGAATCGAAAGCAATATCTACAAAAGTTTCTGTTGTACTCGAAAGTATAGTGGTTACTTTCCACTCATTATTAATATATTCTAATTTTCGTATATTAGAATTCAAAAATGATACTCCGTTTCCTGAATCCAAATTATCTATTAAGTATAAAATATTATTTTGAGGAAGTATTTTAGTTACTACACTAAAGCCTGCATTTAATCCTGTTCCGTCTTTGATTTCGTTTTTTTCTGACCCTGCAACAAAGACATCGCCATTTAATTCCGGTATAAATCTTTTTATCTGCTTATTGTTAAAATCATATACAAAGTAAGTGTTATCATTGTTTTCAGCAATTGACCAAAGTCTGATACCAGCTGCAAAAGGAGAACTTATGGGTTTCATGGTATAAAAAAGATTCAATTCTGAGAAATTCTTCTCAAAACGATATATTTTATCTTTGCTCAAATCATTCCATGGAGCAATTACAAAAATCTCATCTGTTTTTGAAATTGACAGTTTGCTATTATAAAAAACTGCGTCACTAAAAGCTTTAAGTGAACTAACTTTACCAGTTAAATCAATTTTTTTTAATTCAAAATCTCTTTCTCCAAATTGATAAACTGTATTATCATTTCCAATAACAAAATCACTTGTATAAGGAACATTAACTACATATTCAGCTGTTATTGTTCGTTTGTCAACGGGATTTGAATCTTTTTCTGAATCTGAACTGCAACTGCCTAAAACCATAAAAAGCTGTAACATTGCTGCTAATAAAACTTTTTTCTTCATTTTTATCATTTATTATATTAATTCGTTATTTAATTGCGTCTAAGGTGACTTCCTAAAGCATAGCCATTACCAACCAAAACTCTTACGATATTCATAGCAGTAACATCATTGCTCATTTTATAACCTACTGGGTTCCCTGTATTATCAAAAGCTGCTTTAAACACTTTTCCGTTGAATGTAATCACTTCTTGATTTAATAATTTTTCATATCCAGAGAACATACCGCCTCTGGCAAACCATGTTCCGATTAAATTATTATCAAGGTCTAAAACTTCATATTTTAAATCTCCATTTGAAGAAGGCGAAGTCATTCTTATATATCCTATTCTTTTATCTTCCGGATCCGGATTTTGTGCTTTTATACTATAAATAACACCAAAATCATCAATTCCTATTTTATAAGTGTCTGCAATATTCTCTGCGTTGTCAATTTCATCCTGAACTCCATATCTTTTCGCAGAAATACCAGTCAATTCGCCATTGATAAAATTTTCTAAGGCTGTTTTATTTAAACCTTCGGCATTGATATAATTTCTGTCGAATAGCTCATACACAACGCTTCTGGCATAATTGAAAGCACTGAATTTTCTGCTTTTGAATTCTAATTCATTATATCTTCCTATTTTCTCATCTTGCAATTCAATCCAAGGCAATACTAAGGATTCTTCATTTGTAGCTTTTTTTAATTCTACTATAACTGCATAACTTTTGTCTAAACTTAAAATCTTAAAAAAGGGCTTTTTGCCTTCTATAAAACCTATTGTTTTATCATCTAATTTTATTTCTTGTTTGTCTATTTTTATTTTTTGTGCAAAGCTTTGAATGCTGATTAGCATTACTAGTAAGATTAAAATATATATTTTTTTCATGCATGTGTTGTTTCCCGAATTCACTATAATCACAACAGATTAATTATCTAAATAATTCATAAATAAATTTTTATCCACCTCAAACAAGTCATACAGTTTTGTAATGTTTAGAACTTCATATACCCCTCTTGTTTTTTTATATAATTCAGTATCCATTATTGGTGTTTTATTTATACTAGGGATCAGATCTGAAAAAATAGAGGGCTTCAGCTTTGTAAACAAAAATATTATTTCCTTAATAGGTTCTTCTGTATCTGCATTTTTATCCAAACGGATAGACTCTTTTACTATTTCACCGGTGGTTTTAACTTTATCATATTTAACAACAGTATAATTTTTGTTTGCATAATCAAAATCTAACCTGCTCTTTAGAATTATTGAATCATTATTTTTCTTTATTTGTGAAACTATTTTTGCATCTTGTTTATCAAATAAGTGAATACTTGAATTTTTAAAAATACCCGTAAAATAATTTTTTCCAACTACAGCACTTTTAAATTCTATAGATTTACAATCTAAATTTTGTGACATTGTTAATTTATTAGATAACCCTTCATTTTCCTGAATCAATACTAATTCATCAAAAAGTTTTGTAAAATCTAAATTACCTTCGTTTGATTTCGTTTTCGATATTAAATTTTTAATATCTTTATCAGAGCTAATCCCTTCAACTAAATTTGATAATACACAAGGCTTAAACATTATTAAGCAATCTGTTAATTTTTGTTGATTCGGTCTTTTATCAATATACCATTTCCCCTCTCTTTTCATTAAAGAAAGTACGGTTGGAAATGAGAAAGGCACATCTTTTATCTTAACAATAAACATAATGTAAGCCATTTGATTTCCTTCAAATTCATAATTTGTTCTATGAAGCAATTGCATGTAAACATCTGCTGAAGGTGTATTTTTAATAACATCAAAATCAGAATTATCTTGCATTTGATGTTTTTCTTTATCTAGATATAATCCGATCAAAACATCATTTGAAGTAGCAAAAAAAAAGCTATTAGCTGTATTCTCAGGAGTATCTTGCTTAAAATCTTTAGAATTAGATATTTTATACATTCTGTTTTCATTTTCAGAATAAACCTTAAATTCCAATTTATTATTTATACTATATTCAAAAACATTTTGCGCCTGAATCATTATACTTCCTAAAAGCAATAATGTTAATAATCGATATCTCATATTATATATTTTTGTTTTTTTATATATTGAATTACTAGGTATATTATTATTCCAAATATTACATAAAAAGAAATTTTGAAATAAATATTTACATAAAAGGATCTTGCTTCAGCATCGTAATATTCCTTTGGAGCATCCTTTAAAAAAAAATCTCCTGTCAACTTACTTTTATAAATAGGCTGTTTAGTGAAACTTGGCTTAAGATATTCAAGTTTAGTCACTCTTAATTCTATTTTGGAATTAGTACTTAAAACTACCCCTTGAACGAGATAAGACAATCTCATTCCTTCACCCGTTCCTGTATCTTGAGAAATTCTTTTTATTAATAAAAAGTCATTAGTCATATATAATTTTTTATTTCTTAAACTTTTTAAATTTTCATATTCACTCAAGTAACTATGAGAACAGATGCTTCCTACTGTTATTGTCATTGATATTATTACATTACAAACAATAGCAAAAACTAAAACCGTTAACAATATTTTTTTCACAATTTTACCATTTTAATTGATATTCAAATTCATCCCATTGATAATCATAATTAATTTTCCAAATTTTTATAAATGCAACAGGAGCACATTTTAATTTCATCCCTTCTTTTATTAATGGAGAATAGAATTCATTCTTATAAAAATCAGCAACAAATAGCTGTGCATCAACAAAAGACTTACCTGACACTTTAGCACTTACATACTGAGAAGCTTTAAAAACTAGTTTAGGATCTAATCCTATTTTTGCACCAATTGTAATCTTAGATGGATTGCCAATTTCTTTATATGTTCTGTTTCTTTTTTGTTTTTCTTCTATCCAATCCTCGGTATATTTTGTATGTCCAATCTGTCCTGTACTTGAACCATCCATAAAGAAATAAATACCCAAGGCAAATTCAAAATCTTCTCCTAAATATTTTTTCTTAACTGAAGGCAGCGATAGACCTGGAATACCTTTTTCATAAGATCCTTTTATCCCAACAGTTGCACTAAATATTTCTTTCTTTTCTTCATATACTAATCTAGATTTTACATCTTCTTTATTTCTAAATTCTGTCGTATAACCAAAATCAGCCAAAATACTAAATCTGTTATCTGTGGCATATTTCCCTTTTTCTTGATACACAGGAACACCTAGTTTCTGTGCTATATCTTTTAATTGCTCCATTATATCAAGGCCTGAGTCAAACTTCAAATTATGTCTTGAAAAATTCTGATCTATCCATTTTACATTGACATCATCACTGTTTCCACTTGGATATCCTGCAGTAGCAACAACCTTTATATTTTTATTTTCATTCACAATGAAACTAAATGCTTTTATGCCATCCTTTTTCTCATAATAGACGTCATTAAATATCCATTTAATTGATTTTTTTGGAATTTCATCAATTGGTAAATTTGGAGTAAAAGCTATTTCAAATTTCGTTTTTCTAAACTCTTTTGATATTGTGGGCTTATTGATATAATACAAAGTTTGTCCATTTATTGCTATTCTATTTGTATTAATACTATCAATAGCTTTCAAAGACGCTAATTTAAAGCTCTTAACTACTAAATTAATTTCATTTGATAAACTTGGATTTTTAGCTATATCAGCAACGGATTTCAATTGGTACTTTAGAGTATTATCAAAAGTAAAATCAAAATTCGCTTCATCCTTTGACTCCGCTTTCTTTAAATAATTGTTTCCTGTTACATTTTCAAATCTAACGCCTTGTTCGCTATTATAACTTAGTTCATATTTTACATTTGTGTCTTTCTCAAATTCTTTCATTTTAAATCGATTAGAAATTAACCCATTTCTACTAAAAGGAATTTGAATTTTATCTCCATTATAATATTTCTTCTTTTTATATTCTATAAAATACCCCTTCCCTATTGATGGATTGCCAGCGTCTTGAACTTCTGAATTATTACTTGGATTCGTGGCCTCACTTACTTCTTCAGTATCTTGATTATTTGCTGGGTCATTAGTAACTACTGCGTTTTCATTTGTTGCATCTGGATCTTTATTCTTATTTATATCCTGATCGGGATTTGTAGGTTCATCAGTATTTTCTGAATCAATTTTATTTTCTGTTGAATCCTCCGTTCCTGCTTCAGCAACTTCTTCATTTTCTGTTTGCGGACCAAAAATATCTTCTATTACAGGATCTCCAACTACATTTTTCCAATCAGCATTATAACTAGTCTCAACAACACCATCAATCAATTGATAATCTGTATTAATAGTAATATTATTAAATTGAACTGCTATTTTAGTTTCATTTAAGTAAGGTACTATAATATAACCTTTCCCTGTATAAGGTCCATTACCTTCTAATTCTAAAACAGTAACTGGAAAATCTCCTGCTTTAAAAGTTTCACTTTCAATTAAATTTATAAGCGGTTTTTGATTCTGAATATTTATTTGTGGTACAATACCGCAATTATAAGCAGGAACACCGCTGGTTTCTGTTGGTGTTGTAAAAGTGCTTATATTGGAGTAAGTAAACGACTGCACTCCATCTTCGGCAGGATCGCAACTTGAACCTACTCTAAACTGATAAGTAACTCCCGGTTCTAAATTGGTAATTAAACTCTGTCTGTTTAAACTGTTTGACGAAAACCACTGGGCATTACGAACATCTTGTTTTTTGTACTGTACTTGATAACGTGTATGTTCTGGTATTCCTTCCCAGGTAATTTTTACACTTTTGGAACTCTGTGCTTCGCTTAGCAAAAATGTTGGTGCGGCACAGGAAGCGGTATATTTAAATGAATATATTTCACTATATCCGTCATTTTTAAAAATAGCATTCTCTGAAAGTCCTGTCGTAGAAATAGCTCTTACTCTCCATGCATAACGCAGTCCGGGAGTAAGGATTGGCATACTTAAATTATATAATAATGCAGTCCCAAATAAAGTTTCTTCATATAAAGTCGGCGACATTTGAAACCCAATCTGAGGATCTAATGACGGATCGAAAAGCTGTTTAAGCTCAAATTTATACGACACATTTGTTGCATTGATCTGACGTGGTGTCCATGTAAATAAAATATTAGGAAACTCTGTCGAAGCAATTTGTTCGTTTTTCTGCGGTGTATTTAATATTGGCGGATCATTTAATATCAGATACAAACTGGCACAGCTTTTTTGAGATATTTTTTGATTGGTTACAAAATCATACATCTCAAAACAAAAATTATACATTCCTTCTGGTAAAGGATTTGCATATTGTGCCGCAGAAATTCCCTGCAGGTTCTCCAGTGTGAAAAGTGATGCAATGTCTACATTGGTCAACGTTTGCAATTCACCTCCATTAATATAAATAGGTCTTTGTTCCTGAGCGTAATCAGAAGTTTGGATATTTAGTCCGTTACCTTGTATATATAGTTTTAAACGTACTCGTCTCTGCGATATAGAAATATCTGTAGGGTTAATCAATAATTGCATCTTAGTATCCATGCTTGTGGCATAATCAGATATTTTGACGCTGTACGGGCTATTAAAAACTGGTGTTAACTGAACTGGATATAATTGTGCATATCCTGTTACATTAAAAAACAGGAATACAACAAATAAGTATATGCTATTGAAAAGGTTCTTCATTTTAATAGATGATAATTTTTTTAACCAATGTTTGCTGTCCCGTCTCTAATACTAAAACATAAATTCCAGATGATAATGAGGTATTAAAATCTACTTCATATTTTTTCTTTCCTGATTCCTGTTTTTGAATCATTGTATTCTGCCCTGCAGATGAGAAGAGTCTTAAGTTTATGGCACTATTATTTTCTAAATTCACGATTGCTTTAAAATTACCGTCACTTGGATTTGGCGTCACGATAAAATCCAGAACAAATTGTGATGTTGTTCCTGTATTTGGTAATGTTCCTCGCTTTTCAACTGTAATATTCTTGGTATATACCGCATAACATTCTCCCTGTGTCTGCTGTAAGCCAATTGAATATACTCCTGCAGCATCAAATTTTAATGTTATAAATTTTTCCTTCTGTTCTACAATTTTAACTCCTTTAGGAATTACCCAGTCTGTACTTTCTCCAAAAGGGTTACTGGTATTAACTAAAATTACTTCTTCGTCTAAATAGGCTTGAGAGCTCAATAAAAACTCTGCGCTGATTGCCATTTGACTTGTCTTGATTACAATTTCATCTTCGCCAATACAACCCAAACCTGAAGTTACATTTACACGATAAGTTCCGGCTTTTGACACGTTGATTTTTGCTTCATTTGAAGTAAATCCGTTTGTAGATGTCCAGCTGTATTGAGCTTTTGGATCAGCAATTGATGCATTTAAATCTAAACTTTGGTCAATACACAAAGTCCTGTCTGCCCCAATATTTACAATAACCGGTTGTGGATCTTTTAAAACAAATCTTTTCTTGTAAACACAACAATCAGGACAGGTAATTGTAACCTCATAATTTCCTGCGGTAAGATTATTTAAATCTTTGGTAACTGCTCCTGTATTCCACAAATAAGTATAAGGCAGGTTTCCTCCTGTAACATTGAGTTCGATAGATCCATCATTTCCTTGATAACAAATAGGATCTTTAACCGTTTCTGTAGTCAATATTCCGTTAGGATCACCCACGAAAATACTTCCCTGAACCACACATCCTTTATCATCTTTTACAATTACAAAATAATTATTTGTAGTGATATTTTCTATTTTTGATGTTGTTTCTCCGTTTGTCCATTCATACGTATAAGGCGGCGTTCCACCTGTTACGTGTGCTTCTGCCCAGCCGTCATCACCAGTTGTACAACCAACATCAAATTTGGTAAAACTTAATTTTAATGGATCTGGCTGCGGAATATATTTTTCAGCATCTTTTTCTTCAACTAAAACATTATTAACGTAAGTTCCCAATTTAATTCCGTTGGCATCTTCAATATTCAACGAATAGGTTCCTTCTGAAAGATATTCTGCCGTATCTCCTGTGTTATTCCAAAGAGTCCATGAACCATCTTTTTGTTTTTTCTTCCAAGTATAATAATATGGTAATCTGTTATTTTTATTTACAGGTAACTGAATTCCTCCTTTTACATTAGCTTTTAAAATTCCATCCTGCGATTCATCTCTTTGATTATCTAAAGGATTGGCATCTGTCTCATTTCCAAATTCATTACTTACATTACAAGAAATAGTGCGAATAACTTCAAAAGTAACTTCAAGCGGATCTGGATCGTCTAATTCTGTTACTAAATTTGTTACTGTGCAGCTTGTTTTATTTGTTGCAGCATTGTAATTAGCATCACGAACAGTCAGAGTATAAGTTTCTTCTCCAAGTCCGTTTAAGGAAATAGTATAAATATCATTTGCAAAACTGGTCGTTGTTGTAGTTTGTATTACTCCTTTACTATTTTTCCATTCAAACCAATAAGTATTATCTGCCGCAATAGTTCCACCTGTAACTTCTACTACAATTTTTCCATTTGTTGCTTTGTAAAAACTTGGGTTAACAACATCTTTATACTTTATAGCCAGCGGTTTTTTAGGTTCATTAATAAAAACCTCCGCATAAGCAGTACAGCCTCTTTTATCTGTAACAATTACCCAATAAGTTCCCGTTTTTAAAATGGTATTTTTATCCGATTCAAATTCATTAGACCATTTGTACGTATAATATCCGCTTCCTCCTTCTGCAGTTGCAGTTGCCCATCCGTCATTTCCTCCATTACAAAAAACATCTCCCTTTTCAATTTTTACTGATAATACTGGAGGCTGGTCCATAAACTGAATAGAATCTTTTGCAATCCAATTTCCATTTGTATAAGTACCTAAAATAACATCATTTCTATCTTTGACATTAAGAGCATAATTCCCATAAGAAAGGTTTGAGATAATTGAATCTTGTACACCTAAATCTTTCCAGGTTCCATCATCTTGCTGTTTCTTCCAATAAAAGTAATACGGAAGTCCTCCATTTTTATTTGATGCAAGCGGAGTTCCTCCGGTAACATGTGCCTTTAAAATTCCATCTTGCGATTCATCACGCTGCCCATCATTTGGAGTCGTATCCGTTTTATCTCCATATTCATTTCCTGCATTACAAGAAATAGTTTGAATGACTTCAAAAACAACTTTTAAAGGATCTGGCTGTGTCAGCTTTATTTCAGATTCTATTACAGAACAATTAGTTGTTTGACTTGTCGCCTGATTGTAATTTTTATCTTTTATTGTTAAAAAATAAGAATCTGCCGGTACATTGCTTAAAGTGATTGTATAAACTCCATTTACTACTTCGGCAGTTGGGTTTTGCACCACTCCAGCCGAATTTTTCCATTCGTAATCGTATAATCTTCCATCATTTAATGCAGGATCAAATGCCGTCCCTCCTGTAATCTCGGCTACAATTTTTCCATTGCTTGCTCCTGCAAAAGTAGGAGTATCTATTGTAGGATAATTTATCTCAACTCGCCCTGAAGGCTGCGTAATTGTAATGCTATCTTTTATAATACAGCCTTTTGAATCTTCAATTTCAATGTAATATGTCCCTTCAATTAATTGAGATATTTTTTGTGTATCTGCTACTTTATTTCCTCTATTATACCATGAGTATTTATAATCTTTAATACCGTTTTTTTCAATAAGAGTTCCTCCAGTAACATTAACAACTGCCCATCCATTATTACCTTCATAACAAGATACATTTTCAGAATCAAACGATAACTCAAGTTTTGCAGGCTCTGAAATTTCTTCTACCTCAGGAATTTCTTTTATTATATCTGTAGTGTTGTATTCTCCCTGTTTTATACCATTAGCATCCTCAACATTTACAGCGTAAGTACCTTTTGGAAGATTTATTGCAACTGAATCTTTAACTTCACTCATCACCTCCCATGTACCATCTGCCAGTTTCTTCGACCAAGTATATATATAGGGTAAACCTCCATTTTTTGTTTTTTCGAATTGAATTCCTCCCTTAACAGCTGCTGTCAAAATTCCATCCGAAAATTTATCAGCATCTGTTTCTAGATTTTCTGTATTACATGAAATAGATTGTGTTTCTGTTAATGTAATTTTTATTTGTTTAGGCTGAGTTAAACTCTCTGATGCTTCAATAACAGAACAGCCTGTTTTATTAGAAGCCTTTCCATAATTTTTATCAGTAACAGTTAACTTGTATTCACCCTCAGGAATATTTTCTAATGTAATATTATAAGTTTTATCTGTTGAGTTATATTGACCTGTGGCAGTTAATATATCGCCTTTACTATTTTTCCATACAAAATCATATGAATTATCATCCTTTATTGTACCTCCAGATACTGATGCTGTTATTATACCGTTTTCTGCTCCATAAAAAGTTGGATTTTTCTTAAAAGTATAATTTAGAGCTAACGGTGATAAAGGTTCTGATATGGTTTCGGTCAAAACTTTTGTATTAGCACCCTGTTTTGCTATACAGCCTTTCTTGTCTTTAACTATTACGCTATAGGTTATTGAAGGTTTTACTATAGGAAACAAGCCTGTTAAAACTTCTTTTGTGCTTTTTACATCTGTAAAAGGAATCCAGGAATTACCATTGTCTAATGAATATTGGTAACCTTCTTTACTACCTCCGGATGCATTAATTGTTAATGTACCATCTTTACTTCCATAACAATTAACATTTGTTGCGGTCAAACTAAAATCTACAGGTGTGGGTGAAGTAACATCAAAAATATAAGGATGCTGTGGATCAATTGGAGGATTGGTGTTATTTCCGTTTATAGAACCAATAAAACTAAGTGCATATTTTCCAGCAGCAAAATCGCAGGGAAATTTATAGCTGTTAGTATTATCCAAAACAATATTTTCATCATCTTGTGATGAACAAAGAACTTCCATAGGAACTCCTTTTTCATCTAATTGCATAATAGAAAAAGTAAATTTTTCTTTATCAATCAAAGGTCTGTCAAACTTAACAACCAATTTACCATCTGCAGAATCAAAACAAGTGGTTTCAACAGAAGGAACTGAACTCATTAAAGGAGCCGATTGTCTAATGACATAGTTAACAGGAGTTGAATAAGTATTACATGCTTTTTGTCTAAAATAAATAGTCTGCCCATGATATTTTCCAGCATCAGCCAAAAGAGATTTAGCACTTATCGTAACTTTATCTGAACCATTAAGTGCTGCCGGAAAATCAATCCAATCATTAGGATTTGAAGTTGGATTGAAAGTATACTGCCAATTGTATTCAGATCGTGCAAACCCTGTATTAGAATATATTGTAATAGGTGTATCTGTTGGCAAAGCATTATCTGCAGCTTGAATAACTTTCAATTCAGGAATATTCTCAATTGTCAGCTGGTCTTCCCACCATCTAACAATATCATTATAAGACGTTAAACATGAAAAAGCTGCTGTACTCTCTTTTGCATCATCATTAAATGAACCGTTACCTCCACAGCCTCCCAGACTTCTTTTCCAGTTTCTTGAAGAAGTAACTCGAATTTTTGTTGGTATACTTGTAGCGGGTACATGAAGTGTATTGGTATAAAAAGTATAGCTGTTAGAAGGAATAGAGCTTAAATCCTGACTTATTATCTGTCTTGTAGCATCATTGTAAATTAAATTAACTCTAACATCATTTCTACAGCTCCCTCCATAGCTTCCACCTCCTGGTTTAATATACAATTTCGCGATAACCGAATATGTACCAACAGTTTGTGAAAATCCAAATACTGAAATCAATAAAATAACTAATAAGTAAAATTTCTTCATAGGCTTAATATATAACGGTTAAAGTCTCTGCTTTTGCCGGACTATCACTCTCCAGATTTGGAATTAAATGATACTCATATTCCTGATTAATTTTTAAATTTTTATCTTCCAATGTAAAAATATTGCCGTTTAATTCTCTCCATAAAGTCGGCGGAGTTCCTTTTACATTTTTATAAATACTTAGTCCTGTTACTTTGCTTTTATTTTTAGCATAATCCCAAGAAAGAACTATTTTTTTATTTTCCCTGTCTGCTGTTCCCTGTAGGAATGTAATTATTTTTACTGGTGTAAAATTTAATACACTGACTGTTACTGTAGAATGATCCAGCGATGACCAAAGATTACTTTTATCCTTAGCCAAAATTGCATATTGATAGGTTTTTCTATTCTCAACACGGTCATCTGTAAATTCCTGAATAGTATCGTTTATCTGCCTGATCTCCAGCCATTTTTCCTGACCTTTTTCCCTTCTTCTTAAACTATAACTTACCACATCTTCGCTATAGCTTCGTATCCATTTTAAATGTACTTTTCCATCTTTATTCTCATAATCTTTAAAAATAGGCGCTGCCGGCGGAATTTTATCTGGTTTATCCAAAACAAGAATATCAGAAGGATCAGAGATATTATAACGCATATCTTCGGCTGCAATTCTATAGTACACTTTGCTGTTAGTCATTTTTAAACTCACACTGTCTTTGTACTCTGTGCCAACGTAAGATTGATGATAAATATCGACAAACTCCTCTCCTGAATTATTTGCTTTTAAAATTCTATATCCTCGCAAATCTTTTTCGGTATTAGGTTTCCATTTTAATCGAACCGTTCCAAGACTATCAATGACTCCTTCCAGTCCAATAGGCTTAGCAGGCGGGATAGAATCTACAGGCTGCACTAGCATACTTTGAGAAGTTAATCTCTGATTATTTTTCCCAACGAGAGAAATTGTAAAATAGTTAGACGGATATAAGTTATCTTTAAAGTTGAGTTTTCTTTCAGCAGGCGGAATAATTTTAGAAACAACCTTATAAGGTCCTTTATCATTATTTGCTAAATTTATTTCATAACCCTGAATAAAACCTTCTGACTCTTTTGGATAATCCCATTCCAGATTAACTTCGTTTGAATTTATAATGTTATAATCTACTAATCTGGCTGGAGTAACTATCGCTGCAACTCCTGTTACTGTAATTGGTTTTGTCAGTTCTCCTTTTTCTCCAAATGAAGTGATTCCGTATAAACGATAATGATAAACTTTATCATTTACGCTAAGTGTATCAACATAATACATATTTTTAGATGGATGATCATCTTTATCGTTTAAATTAACAAGTGCTGTATTTGATATTGGACTAAAATTTATTCCATCTGAAGATTTCTCGACCATGAATGAAGTATAAATTCTTTTAAAGGTTTCATAATCCCATGAAAGCAATACTTTTTTATCATCAGGAACAGCAATAAAATCAGTTGGAGCAGGAAGAACACTATAATCTTTTAAACCTATCATATAAGAAGACTCTTTAACCTGCGGACTTTCAAAAACGGTTACCTGATAAGCATATACTTCATTCTTTTTTACGTTTGTATCTACATATCCCCAGCCAGCTTTTATTGCGCCTTCAAAACTCATATCTGCAGCATACAAAGCAAATGTATATCGCTGATTCAATTCGTCTGCCATGTTTACTATTTTTGCCAAATCGCCTTCTTTAGCAGAAGTTACTTCAAAACTTTCTCCGTAAATAGATTGTGCAATAATCGCCGCATTGTTATCTTTTTGAACAACATCCATCCAGGAATCTAAAGGTTCCGGGGTTAACGGTTTTGGGGTAAGAAGTGTTTTTTCTGGCTTAGACAAGACATTACCATCTCTTAAAACTGTACTTCTGGTAATTATAAATCCTTTTTTATTTGCTTTCTGCCATTCGGCTGGAGAATTAACAGCCCAGCGAATTAAGATTTTATCTTTTTGTGCTCTGGCATTAACCATAACAGCAGCGCGTTTAGTCTGCGAATATGATATTGATATAAATAATAAAAAGAAAAAAAGAAACTTATTTAGGGACATTTAGGATGTAATTATTTCCATGTTAAAAAAAGCAAAAATAATATTTTATATAAATTAATAAAGATAATTCACACAATAAAAAAAAAAATTGCCAGACCATAAGCAACAAGGGTTCAGCTATTTTCTACAGGTAAGAAAATTCATTTATATAACAATAAAAAATAAGAAAAATCAAACAATTTAAGAGTGAAAAAAAATTAAAAATTGATCCTAATTTTATTACAATAACCATATTTAACAAAAAACTGAAAATACTTCTCAAAATTAAAATGCAGACACAAAAAAACCGTCCTTAACAAGAACGGTCATCTTAAATATTTTTAGATTTTCAGCTACGCTCTAAACAAAGCATATTTATTGTAGTTAAATAAAACCTTATCATAAGGAACATAAAGAGAAACAATTTTCTCTGATGATTCGTCAAATTTTATTCCGTTATGTTTTCTAAATAAATAAATTTCTTTTAAACAGTTTGAAAGACTTTGGTGAATTTCACTTGTAAACGTTGGCAGTTTTTTATCTCCAACCAATAAATCAATTTGATAATTAGAACTGCTTTTTGAAAGGTTGTTTCCAATAATTCTTAATGTAAATGTTGTTGCCTTTCCGTATTGTTCACCCTGATATTGTAGTGTCATAATTTTAGAGTAAAAGGTTAATATTTTGTTCTCAGCTTAATTTAGAATTGAATCTAATTTTAAAGTTATAAAAAAAATTGACTGCTTTAAAACTAAAGTCAAATTTATTGATGCAAAGTTAAAATATATTTTAAAGTCCGGATAAATAAAAAATAAAAAAGCCATATTTCTACGGCTTTTTCGCAATTAACTAAATATATTTAATCAACTTGTTTCAACGAGTAAAATTCATTCATAAGCACGATTAATTTATGGTAATATTTTCATTTTTTCTTTCTTCGTTTATATCCAGCAAAAATGGATTTCCATTCTCGTCAAACATTGTCATATTCAAAGAATCCAGCACAGTTAAACTTCTTGAGACCGAACCTTTGAATTTATTGTAAGAAAGATTCAATTCAGACAAGTTAGATAACTTTTCTAATTCTTTTGGAATCTCTCCTTCAAAATTATTGTTGAATAAACTCAGGTTTTGTAAAACACTTAAATTCATAATATCAGAACTTAAATTACCCGAAAATTTATTACTGTTTAAAAGAAGTACTTTTAAAGTTGCAATTTTATAAAGCGAATCAGGCAGTATTCCTTCAATTTCATTATCAGACAAACACAGAATTTGTAATTGATTCAACTTCCCTATTTCGGCTGATAGTTCTCCCTTTAAATTGTTTTTATGCAAATCTACAGTTACCAAATTTACCAGATCAAAAAACTCAACAGGCAGTTTTCCCTGCAGATTATTATTGGATAAATTTAGAGCTGTGACTTTTCCATTTTCAGTATGAACTCCATACCATGTAGAAACTGGCAACGATAAATCCCATTTAATTTTCCACTGCAAACCATTAGTCGCGTGATATAATTTTATCAGCACCTCTTTCTCTTTATCTGAAACAGTATCTGCAAAAGTATTAAGAGAAAAAACAAATGCTAAAAAAAGTGTTGCAAAGCTTTTCATAACTAGACTTGGGGACTATGTTTTTCTTGCTTCAAAATTAGATAATTACAAGATATAAAGCATCGCATGTCAATAAAGTGTTGATAAATAAAAAATACATACGATTTTTCCTTCTTTTAAAATATCATCTTTGTTCTTCTTTTTTGATTAATTTTGAAACAACTAATTATAAAAACCTAATATCATGGAATTTAACTTTTACGCATTACTAACCGCTGCGGTTGTAACTTTACTTGTTGGTTTTGCCTGGTATCATCCAAAAGTTTTTGGATCAATCTGGATGAGAGAAAGTAACCTTACAGAAGAAGATCTTAAAAAAGGAAGCATGCTCAAAATTTTTGGGCTTACTTACATTTTCTCACTCATGATTACAATGACTTTAATGTCACTTACCATTCATCAGTCTGGAGCAATAGGCATGGTTGGAGGTCCGCCTTTAATTGCTAATGCAAAACCTTCTTTTGCTGCTTTCATGGCCGATTACGGAACGGCTTACCGCACTTTTAAACACGGTGCTTTGCATGGTTTTATTTCAGGTTTATTTTTCGCTTTACCAATTATTGGAATCAACGGTTTGTTTGAAAGAAAATCATGGAAATACATTTTCATTCATGCCGGATACTGGATAGTTACGCTTACTTTAATGGGCGGTATTATCTGCGGATTTGCATAATTTACAAATATATAAACCCGTTTGAAACCAAAACTCAAACGGGTTTTTCTTAATAATAACTTAAAGAAAGTCAGTTATTATAAATATTATCTAATTTTGAAAAAATTAGCGCACACTTTTGAATACAACTTATTCTTTTCAAATCTACAACAGCACATCTTCACTGCCTGCAGAATGGAATTTGCTGGCCTCAGACAACATTTTTTTAACACGTGAATATCTGGAAGTACTCGAAAATTCTTGTCCGGTAAATATGATCTGCCATTTTATTGGAATTTTTGAAGAAACAAAACTCATTGGAATTGTTTTAACCCAATTTTTATTTGCCGAAAAACTAGAGTCTTTTGGAGAACGTGATCAATGCTTAAAAACTTCTGTCCGTAATTTTGCTCTTAAAAATTTTGCTTCACATGTTTTATTCATAGGAAACAATATGCTTACTGGTCAAAATGCTTTCATTTTTGATAAAAATATAAAAGAATCAAAAGCTGTCAAAACGCTTCATAAAGCCATTAATCAACTCAAAAAAGATTTAAAAGGAAGCGGTAAAAAAGTTCACATAACCAGTATTAAAGATTTTACCGCCAAAGAAATCGAACCGCTGCAAGCTGAATTCAAGAACAATTATACGTTTTCGACACAGCCCAATATGATTTTTGAAATCAATGAAAACTGGAAGTCAGAACAGGATTACATTGATGCACTTTCAAAAAAATATCGTGATCAGTATAAACGCGCCCGCAAAAAATCTGAGGGAATTGAAAAACAGCAGATGTCATTGGCCGATATTAGAAAATATGAAGATGTTATTTACGACTTGTATTTTCATGTGGCTAAAAATGCGCCTTTCAACACCTTTTTTCTGGCAAGAAATCATTTTAGTTTTTTTAAAGAAATAATGAAAGAAGATTTCTTATTGTATGGTTATTTTTTAGATGAAAAACTAATTGGTTTTAATACTTTGATAAAAAACGGAGAGATCATGGACACTTATTTCTTAGGCTATGACGAAAGTATCCAACGCGAAAAAATGCTGTATTTAAACATGCTGTACGACATGATTGCGTATTCTATTAAAAAAGGTTTTAAAGAAATTGTTTTTGCCAGAACAGCGCTTGAAATTAAAAGTTCTGTTGGTGCAAAACCAGTAAAAATGTACGGTTTAATAACGCACAGCAACACACTGATCAATCATAACATTGCCAGATTTTTTAATTACCTTGAGCCTAAAACAGAATGGCAGGAACGTAATCCGTTTAAATAAAAATATTTAATTGATTACGGAACTGCCAATTTCATCTGCTTATGCAAAATATGAATCTCTAATGATTTCTGCGCGCCGCAATATTCACCGTCAATTTGAAAATGAACCGGATAATCTGTTTTTATTTCTGCCCTATCTGTAGAAATAATCACAATATCGTCTGAATCAATAGGCATATTTCCGGTTATAATTTTTCCAATTAAAAGCAAATCCAGACTTTTCAAAATTACCAATTCAAACTTTCCGTCGTTCATTGCTCCATTTGGATTAATGATTACGCCTGTTCCGTATTTTTGCGAATTGGCAATTACAATCATTCTTGCAACGTGTTCGACAGTTTTATTGTTTGCGGTAATAGAAGCTACAAACGGTTCTTCAGATTCGGTTAAGGTTGTAAAAGCCTGTAAAGCGTAGCCCCAAAAACCACGTACATCACTCTGCTCGTAGTTTTTTACCAGATTAGCATTCAATCCAAGATCACTTAAATGGATGCTTTTTTTACCATTAATGCAAATCATATCCATCTCGATATAATGGTTTAGAAAAGCTATTTTTAGGTTCTCTTCGATCCCGGCAGGCAGATTCAGATCTACCGAAAGTCCGTTTGCCGAACCAGCCGGCAGAATCCCAATAATTACATCGTGGTCTTCCATGGCTTCGGCTGCCATTTTTATAGTTCCGTCACCGCCCGCAACAATAATTCGTTCCGGCTGATATTGCTTATAAAGGGCCTGTATTTCTCTCTGATCATTTTTGCCGGTCGTTTCATAAACTTCCAGATTAAAGTGATTTGTAGCTGCAAATTCCTGAACCGACTCGATTAAATCTGATTTATCAAGATCGCCCGAAATAGGATTTACAACAAATATGATATTCTTTTTCAACTCTTTTATTTTTAAAAACCAATTAAAATAATTAATTTACAGTATTATATAAAAGTACGCAATTAATGAAACCAATTTTACAATTATATCGAGGTTATGCCAATGAAGAAGAATTAATTGTGATGGGGCATGTTTTTAAAAGAACGTATAACTATGATTTTCAGAAGAAAAACCTAAAAAATGCACGTTCAATAATTAATCAGTTTAGGATAAAAACAATTGAAAATTTTGATGTTTATCTTAAATGCAACAATCAGGAAATCCATACTAAAACGCTGGATGACGGTTATTTTAAGTTCTGTATTCCGCTAGAAAAAGAAACTCATTTTGGATGGATGGAATATCAGGTCAGCATAAAATACGAAGGCAAAACCATTACCTGCAATGCTAATTTTATACGACCGCATAAAGGAAATCTTGGAATTATCTCTGATATTGATGATACTTTTTTGATTTCGCATACGCGGAATATTTTCAGAAAAATGTACATTTTACTTTTCAAAAATGTAAACGACCGAAAAGTTTTTAAAGATGTTGTACAACATTATCAGGCTTTGAGTTCGGCAGGAAGAAATAATATGGGAGAAGAAAATGCTTTTTTTTATGTTTCGAGCAGTGAGTGGAATTTGTACAGATTTATTGCAAAATTCACCAAAATACACAAACTTCCTAGAGCTGTTATTTTACTAAAAGACATTAAAAGAGGAATTACTGATTTCTTTATGAGCGGACGCGGTAATCACGATCATAAGTTTGACAAAATAAAACATGTTTTAGAGTTTTATCCCAACTTAAAATATGTTTTACTTGGAGACGATTCCCAGCATGATCCTGTTTTATATGAAAGAATCTGCAAAATATTTCCAGTAACCGTGATCGCAGTTTACATAAGACAAACCGGAAAAACCCAAAAAAAGGCAGTCAAAAAAATCATGAAGAATTTAGAATCGCTGGATGTTTCTGTCTGCTATTTTAAAGAAAGCAGTGAGGCAATTGCACATTCTAGGTCTATTGGGGTCATTAAGTAGTTTTGTTGAGAATACAGCACACTGATCGCACTGGTTTGAACAGATTTTTTATTTTTTTGACGTAAAAAAAACCTTTGTCAAAATTTAAAACTTTAACAAAGGTCTATATCTGTTTAACTTAATGAAAACTGTGACTGAAACTAATTAAGCATTAAAACTATCAATCTCCTCCTGAACAATTTCCCAATCTATAAGCAATTGTTCCAGGTCTTCTTTCTTTTTGTTGTAAGCCGTAAAAAACGATGCATCTTCGATGTGTTTATCGTAATTCGTTTCGAGCATTTTATCGTCGTGCTGAATGTCTTTTTCTAACTGCTGAATCTGACTTTCAATTTTGCTTAATCGGTTTTGAAGTGCTTTTCCTTTTTTCTGATCTTCGTAAGATGCTTTTGTGGTTTCTTTAGGCGCTGTTGTTTTTACAACATCTTTTTTCTCCACTTCACGCATGTTTTCGAGATTACGCTGTTCTAAGAAGAAATTAATATCGCCCAGATATTCTTTGATCTTCTGATCTTTAAATTCGTAAACAATATTCGACATTCCTTGTAGAAAATCTCTATCGTGAGAAACTAATAATAATGTACCTCCAAATTTTTGAAGTGCCGCTTTTAAAACGTTTTTAGATTTAATATCTAAGTGGTTCGTAGGCTCATCCATCAACAGTACGTTAATTGGCTGCAATAACAATTTACAAAGTGCCAAACGGTTGCGCTCTCCTCCAGAAAGTACTTTTACTTTTTTCTCTACATCATCTCCACGGAACAAAAATGACCCCAGCATATCACGCACTTTCATACGATTTGTATCGGTTGCTGCATCTTCCATAGTTTGAAGCAATGTAATTTCACCATCCAGATATTCTGCTTGATTTTGAGCAAAATATCCTAATTGTACATTGTGTCCTAATTTAATAGTTCCTTCGTATTCAAATTCGTTAACCAAAGCTTTAATGAAAGTCGATTTTCCTTGACCGTTTTGTCCAACGAATGCAATTTTACTTCCTCTTTCAACCAATAAGCTTATATCTTTTAGAATCGTTTTGTCACCATAAGCTTTTGTAACATGTTCTGCTTCGATTACAACTTTTCCAGGTTCTTTTGAAACCGGGAAAGAAATATTCATTACAGAATTGTCATCTTCATCAACTTCTATTCTTTCTACTTTATCTAACTTTTTAATCAACGATTGCGCCATTGAAGCCTTTGAAGCTTTTGCACGGAACTTCTCGATTAATTTTTCTGTCTCTTCAATTTTTTTCTGCTGATTCTTTTGAGTCGCTAATTGTTTTTCGCGTATTTCATGACGCAATTCTAAATACTGCGAATATGGTTTATTAAAATCGTATGCTTTTCCTAAAGAAATTTCGATTGTTCTGTTGGTAACATTATCCAAAAACATTTTATCGTGCGATACAATTACCACAACTCCCGGATAATTGCGAAGGAAATTCTCTAACCAAATAATACTTTCAATATCTAAGTGGTTGGTAGGCTCATCCAGAAGCAATACATCATTTGACTGCAATAATAATTTTGCCAATTCGATACGCATTCTCCATCCTCCGGAAAATGTTTCAGTTTGATTATTAAAGACTTCTCTTTTAAAACCAAGACCTAAAAGAATTTTTTCTGTATCTCCAACATAATTATAACCGCCAAGAAGTTCAAAACGATGTGTGTAATCAGATAAATCTTCAATAATCTGACTGTATTCTTCACTTTCATAATCAGTTCTTGTAACTAATTGATGATTGATTTGTTCCAGTTTTTTTTCTACAACCTTAATTTCTGTAAAAGCTTCATACGCTTCTTCCAATACAGTCCTTCCTTGTTCAAAATCAATATCCTGGCGTAAAAACCCCATTCTGATATCTTTCTCTTGTGAGATAACACCTGAATCTGGCGCAAAATCTCCTGCCAGCATTTTAAGCATTGTAGATTTACCAGCTCCGTTTTTACCAACAAGACCAACTCGGTCGCCGGCTCCTAAACGAAAAGTAACTTCTTCAAATAAATATGTTCCTCCAAAAGAAACGGAAAGATTGTGTATATTAAGCATAATTTATAACTATTGTTATCAGCAGTAAAGGTTGAAAAATCGTACCTTTGTTTAAATTTTTTGCAAATGTTAAAAAAAGGATCCAAACTAAATAGTATTTTAACAGGAAGTTGTCCTAAATGTCAAAAAGAGAGCATGTATTCGGACAAAAATCCGCTTCACTTGACTAATGTTCTAAAAATGAATGAGAATTGCAGTCATTGCGGTTTAAAATATCAAATTGAACCTTCGTTCTTTTATGGTGCAATGTATGTAAGTTATGGTTTAAATGTTGCAGTTGGAATTGCAGCATTTATTGTCTCATTTGTTTTCTTCGGAGCAAGTATAGAACAATCTTTTATTGCAATTGTAATTACTTTGATTCTATTATTTCCGTTTGTTTTAAGACTGTCGAGAAATTTATATATCAATATGTTTATTTCATACGATCCTAAGGCCGGTCAGGAATAAGAGATTTCAAATATCTTTTATGGAAGCGTTTTATATCTGCTTCACGGTCTATTGGAGTTCCGTTTTCAATATTCTCATATAACATTTTTGCCAGTGCCGGCCCCAGCATTACACCGCGTGTTCCTAATCCGTTAAGAAGATGAATAGATTTGTATGCCTCATGAGTTCCTATTATAGGTCTTCTGTCGGCAACTGTTGGTCTTACTCCGGCAAAGTGTTTTATGATCTCAAAATCGCAGGTAATAATTTCTTTAATACGATCTATAAGCTCTTGTTTTCCTTCTTCAGTTGGGAGATCCGTTTTATCATGCCAATTGTAGGTTGCACCAACTTTGTATAAATTACCTCCAACAGGCAGAATAAAAACACTTGTGTTAACAATAACATCTAGTTTTAAACCAGATGCTTTTATTAAAAACAACTCACCTTTTGTTCCATCCAAAGGCAGGTAATTAAAATAAGGGTTTTTATGCAGCCCAAAACCTTCAGCAAATATAATATGACGGGCTTTGATACTTTTGTACTGAATTCCTGAATCAAGAATTTCCAGAAAAGAGCTGTGAAAAGATTCTTCAAGGAGTAAATCATTCTTTTTTAGATACTCTCTGTAACTTTCTAATAATTGCCCGGTTTTTACATAACCAGTATGCAGAACTTCTCCATAATCATGAGGGGAGTCAATACCCTGGTATTTTTTAGTAATAAGTTTTGTAGATAAAAAGGGAGCCAGGTTAATTTTATCTGAAGCAGCAAACCAATTATTCTGCTCTTCAATTGAGAAAAACTTTCGAAGAATTGGCATTTTAAAATTGAATTTTTCCTGCAGCTTTCCTTCAACTTGTTCATAGAATTCATTCATTAAAACCAAATGCTCTTTTGCATTCCAGACTTCACTAAAACGTTTTAAGATAACCGGATTGTACAAGCCTCCTGCAATTCTCGAAGAATTTTGGGATTTGTCATCAACAACTAAAATAGATTTATTGTTTTTAAGGGCGATTTCAGCAAAGGAAATTCCGGCTAATCCAGATCCGACGATTAAATAATCAAGCATTGGTAATATAGATAAAATAAAAAAAACTCTTACTGCAAAGGTAGCAAGAGTTTTTTGTATAATTTGGATTTAAACACTTAGTAATTCCACATATCTTCTTCAAAGTTGCGAATCTTCTCTTTTACCCTTTCAGATTCTAACAATTGACTTTGTGCATTGTCTTTAATGTAATCTTTAATTTCACGGTCTCCGTATACGTTTTCTTCTTTATAGATAACCGCATTAAAACGTCTTGAATTTAAGATTTGATCAAACGAAATAGGAAGCGCAGAGTTTTTATCATTAAAGGCTTTTGCTTCATGCAGCACTTCCCGCGCATTAGGAAAGAAAACCCAAAACAGTTCTATATAGTCCTTTTCATCGCTATTCATCGTATAGACATCAGGAGTTACAGGACAAATTCCCAGCAGACGATATTTTAATTCACTCTGGCGTTTATCAAAATACCAGTAACCTTTAATTTTATATTGTGAAACATCGGCAGCAGTAAGATCCTGCTTTAAGATATACTCAGCAGGAATCGTTCTTGTAGGACCTACTGTTTGATCAACATAGCTGACTACTTTTTTCTTACCCGTTCCTGTCACTACTTTTTTCTTAACAACCCGTGTTCTGAAATCATCGGGATATTGATTAACAAGTTCTCTACCAGCATCTGTAGTATCAACACGAGTCAAAGATCCTTCAATATCTTTTAGTGATTTTTTGGTATTAAAATAACTATCTGTATAAACTTCAGTTATTCTGCCATTTCGAATGGCCTTGGTTAGAACATCATAAAGAGAACGTCTTTCAGGTCCAATATTCACAGTATCTACCGGGAAATATAATGGAAAATTGATTTTCTCATTTAAATCGATAATTTCCCAAGTTGTCTTTGCCATTAAAACATCCCTGTCATCTACATAACCATAAGCCAAAGGCTTGTCGTTATCAGAAATTTGCTGTGCTGCAGTTTTATGCCCTATTTGATCAGCTGTTTTAGCATTTAATAAATTAGATTGTGCATTGCAGACAAATCCATTGACAAGGGTAAAACCAGCAATTAAAAAATTCCTTACTTTCATCACGATAAATATTATAAGAAATTAAACGTAATTTTATATTTAATATTGTTATTTTTCTTACATAAATCAAAATTACTAAAAAGTAATTTAAAATTGAGCAGTATTTTTGTTTTTATAAAAAGACTAAAAACAGCATAAAAACAAAAAACTCTTACTACAAAGGTAGTAAGAGTTTTTTAAATATTTTATTTTCAGATACTTAGTAATTCCACATATCTTGTTCGAAGTTACGAATCTTCTCTTTTACTCTTTCAGATTCTAACAATTGATTTTGTGCATTGTCTTTCATGTAATCACTAATAGCTCTATCTCCGTAAAGGTTTTCCTCTTTGTAGATCACCGCATTAAAACGTCTAGAGTTTAGTATTTGATCGAAAGAAATTGGAAGTGCTGAATTGTTGTCGTTAAAAGCTTTTGCTTCATGCAGTACTTCACGAGCATTTGGGAAGAAAATCCAAAACAATTCAATATAATCTTTCTCGTCACTATTCATTGTATAAACGTCTGGAGTTACAGGACAAAGTCCAAGTAAACGATATTTCAATTCACTCTGGCGTTTGTCAAAATACCAGTACCCTTTAATTTTGTACTGTGTAACATCAGCAGAAGTAAGATCTTGTTTTAAGATATACTCAGCAGGAACCGTTCTTGTTGGACCAACTGTTTCATCTACATAAGTAACAACTTTCTTTTTACCGCTTCCAGTAACAACTTTTTTCTTCACAACACGTGATTTGTAGTCATCTGGATATTGGTTGATAAGTTCTCTACCAGCATCTGTAGTATCAATACGAGATAATGCACCCTGGATGTCTTTCATAGATTTTTTAGTATTGAAATAACTATCAGCATAAACTTCAGTTATTTTGCCTTTTGTGATGGCTTTCGTCAAAACGTCATAAAGAGAACGTCTATCAGAACCAATATTAGCTGTATCTACAGGAAAATACATTGGAAAGTTGATTTTTTCATTTAAATCAATGATTTCCCAAGTAGTTTTACCCATCAAGATATCTCTATCATCAACATAACCGTAAGCTAAAGGCTTATCATTATCTGAGATAAGCTGCGCAGGAGTTTTAAGTCCGATCTGAGCAGGAGTTTTTGCATTAAGCAAATTAGATTGCGCATTAGAAGCAAAACCTCCAGCGATAGAAACAATAGCTATTAAAAAATTTCTTACTTTCATCGTGGTATCATTATAAGATATTGAACGTAGTTTTAACTACTTTATTATTGTATTTCGTAAATTACCGGAGCAGTTCTTGGTAATAAATAACTACCAGCTCCAACAAGTTTAGTTTTAATTTCAGAAATAGTAACTTGGTCTCCTTTACCAGCTCTTGCAAGAACTGATTTACATTGTGCATTCATTTTATTACCAGTAACAACAACAGTAGGCTGTCCAGCAATTTTCATATTGAATCCAACAACATCTAAACCAACTTCAAAATCAAAATCAAGTAATTTAGCACCAATAGTAGCAATTTCTAAGTTAGATTTAGGACCTTTAACAACTCCCATTTCACCTCTAATTGTACCTGTTGGACCAGGAATACCTTTAATTCTGAATGTTTTCTTATCTGTTACTTTATCTCCGTTTGGTAATGTACCAGTTACAGAAATTGTAGCCTCAGTACCTTGACCTGGGCTCATGTTATATTTTCCTGGTTTTCCTGCAGAAGATAATCCCGGAGCGCTTGCAACAATTTTGTTAGCATCAACACCAGCGAATGATACAGAGATTGGGTTAACAACACCTCTATAAACTACATTCATTTTATCAGCAGAAATTGTAGCTGAGTTTGGCCTAGGAACTACAACATATTTTCCAGAGAATTTTAAAGGAATGTTTTTACCATCTTCTAAGAAAGTAAATTGTCCGTTAATATCTTGTTCTCCTACTCCACCAGCAGTTAAAGAGATTACTGCTTGTCCGTTAACAATTTGTCCAGGACCTTGGAAAGAAGTTGGTTTTGTGTTTTCGTCATAACGTCCTAAAACTACCTTACCAGTTACTTTTTCACCTTGGAAATAAGCATTTTTGTCTAAAACAACAATTGCCTGGTAGTTGCTGTAAGAAGCAGCAGCTACTGCAGCTTTACCTAATGCACTGTTGTAAACGTCAGCTTCAGTTTTCTTAACGTCATTTTGCCAAGCTGAAAGTTTTGCAGCTGAAGCGATCGCAGGAAATCCTTTGAAGTGGTATGCTAAGTATTTTTCTTTAATACCTTCTTTGTTTTTTACGTCAGAAACATCAAATTTTTTCTCAACCTCAGAAATAATTCCAGCATATTTTTTATCTGTACCTAAAGCAGCTTTAATATCTGATTTGTATTTCTCGATTTTAGCGATAATTTCATTACCTTTTTTAGTGTAACCGTCTCCTGTAAACCAGTCATCGATGTTATCACCTCTATCCATAGCTTCGTATGGCATTTTTCCAGTTTCTTTATCAACTTCAAAACCTTTTACAGCCTGAGTTTTTAAAGTACCGATGTAATCGTAGAATTCTTTTGAAGCAGCCTGAACTTTGTGAGCTGTTTCTGCAGCTTTAGCAAATTCTCCTTTTGCTTCAGCAGCTTTTTGATCTAAAGATGTCAACAAACTTTCATTTGTTGTAACTGAAGATGTATTTGCAGCTTCGAATTTTTCATTCATCAAACCAAAAGCAGAAATAACTTCTTTTGATACGTTCATTGCTAACATTGCGATGAAAACCAGATACATCAGGTTAATCATCTTCTGTCTAGGGGTTAATTTTCCTCCTGCCATTTTTGTCTAATTAGTTCTTATTAATAAATGTAATATCTAGTTAAAAACTAATTATCCTTTGTTACTCATTGCAGAAAGCATACCACCGTAAACGCTGTTTAAAGAAGCGATGTTTGCAGTCATAGAAGCCATTTGCTCTTTTAACTTAGCAGCGTTCTCAGCAATTTCGCTGTTTGCTTGTGCATTTCTTGAAGCACTTTCTAATTGAACTTTATATAAACTATTTAATGATTCCATTTGTGCAGCTGCCATAGACATTTCTTCAGCATATTTCTTTTGACCTGCGATTGAATCTACAGTTGGAGAAATTGCTTTTGCAGCTCCTTCGAAGTTTTTGATGCTGTTACCTAAGCTTGCCATTAACTCACCGTCAACTTTAGCTTCTTTTAACATTGCATCTAATTTTTGAGACAATAAACCTTGGGCATCAGTTGCAGTTTCCGCTTTAACTTCTTTTTTTCTAGCTTGTCCGTTAGCTAATTCTGGGTAAACTAGAGTCCAATCTAATTCATCCTCAACTGGTTCAAAAGCAGATAACGCAAAGATTAATGCCTCAGTCAAAAGACCGATAGAAAGCATCACTGTCCCTGTTAATGGCCCAATCTCAAAGTGAGTAATTTTGAATAAAGCTCCAACGATTACCACTGCCGCTCCCATACCATAAGCGAAATTCATAACTTTTTTACTTAATAATGCCATAATAATTCTTTTTTAGGTTTTAATTTTAAATAGATTCGATTTGGTTTTTGTATATTGATTTAATTATACACTAAGTTATTATTATTTTCTTCCGCCGCCTGTTACTTGAGTTCCCATGTAATCTTGTACAGTTCTGAAACCAATGTAGCTTCTTGCAGAATCAGCATATTCGTGATCACGAGTACTTACTTGCAGGAAGTAAGCAACATCTTTCCAAGATCCTCCACGAACAACTTTTCTTTGGTTGTTTCCATCAATTACGTTAGGGTTCATTGTAGAAACATACTCATATGCATTTGGATTGTAAGCCGAATCTGTCCACTCAGAAACGTTTCCTGCCATGTTATATAGTCCATAACCGTTTTGCTCGTAAGATTTTGCTTCAACAGTATATAAAGCCTCGTCTGCAGCGTAATCTCCTCTATTAGGTTTAAAGTTTGCCATGAAGCATCCTCTGTCACTCTTAGTGTAAGGACCTCCCCAAGGGTATGTAGCAGACTCCAGACCACCTCTTGCAGCATACTCCCATTCTGCTTCTGTTGGAAGTCTAAATGCGTTAACTAAATCACGTCCTTTTTTCTTTGATTTAATGTAGCTGTTTTTATTTAAAGTTCTCCAAGCACAAAATGCTTTAGCTTGTTTCCAAGTTACACCTACTACTGGATAATCTCCATAAGCTTTGTGCCAGAAATAATCATTGTGCATTGGCTCATTATATGAATATGCGAAATCTTTAATCCAAACTGTTGTATCAGGATATACATTAACCTGTTCAGTTTTAACGAAGTCTTTTCTTTTTCCAACTTTAGCTTTTGCAGCTGCCTGAATATCCATCCAAGAATAACGGAATTTCAATTTATTTACATCAATTGTTCTTAAACCATTGTATGATTCTTCAATTGGTAAATACATAGAATCCATTACTTCAGCATAATACTCATCTGGATAAGCTTTAGTATCTCTAATTAATTTTACTTTTTTGTTTAATTTTCTACCAGCATACGGATCATCTTTTGTTCCTACACTATAGTAGTTATCATACATATATTTATCATAAGCCGTCATTTTATCCGGCTCAGAATCATTAAATGCATAATCAGCAATACTACCGCCTTTTTTACCTTTGTCACCAGTACTTTTTTGACCAGTTTCATCAGCTAAAATAGCAAGACGAACTCTCATTGTAGAATCTTTTACCCACTCTACAAATTGACGGTACTCACTATTAGTGATCTCAGTTTCGTCCATATAAAACGAGCGAACAGTTACAGTTCTTGTTGGAGCATCTTCTACATTAGCTAAGTCACCATCAGATTTACCCATAATAAAAGATCCACCCGGAACCAAAGTCATTCCATACGGTTTTTCAGGATGCCATTTCCCTCCTGTAACACCAACTAATTCACCTTTGTCACCTGACTTACCACAGCCGATTACTAGTGTTAACATTGCTGCAAATGCAATAAACTTCTTCATATAAATTTGGATTATCTATTCATTACTAAAAGTCCGTAAACGTATTTATTATTTATCTAAAAAACAATACCTATTTGCGAATTTTCTTTTACCGTTCAAAAATAATGTTAAATAAAATAAAAAAAAAATATTTCCTCGATAAACTGATTAAAAAAATCGACGTAAAACGTTAAATTTTATAATAAATACACCTTTTCTTACTAATAATTTTAACTTATTTTCCTAAAAATTAAATATTTTAAGATTTCTTTCGAAATTTTCTTCTACAAAGCGTTTTTTCGCTGTGCTTTCCACCATCTTTCTGGCAATTCTTGATTGCAAGCCGACAAATATTCGTCGTAAGAACATGGTAATAACGTATTTCTTTTTAATTTATTGCTGCCGTTTGTTTCGAATGGAATTTCGATCCACCAACGCTCAGTTTTGTCACTTTTATAAAACACAAGCTCCTCTTCTTCCAGCGGAACAATGTATTTTAAATAGTTTGTTCTGCTTCCAAACGGATATTCTTTTGATCTGTAATGATATCCTTCTATAAAATACCAGATTATCTGAGCCATTATAGGAGATTCAGGCAATGTACTATTATGATTAAAGATTCCGAAAGAAGAAACTTTATCGCTTATTCCGGCATATCTGGCCAGAGAGCAAATCTCTTTTCCATTAAAACCATTCGGCTCAAAAGAAACCATATTTCCTGATGCAGAAGACTTTACAGAATTCAAATCGATACTAACTAAATCTGCATCTCTAAATACAGGCTCTGCCAAAGCAATATTGTTTGAAATTTCACCTAAACGGTAAGCATCAAAAAACAGCTTTTCAATTAAATCAATTTCTTCCTGAGAATTGTAATAAGTCTGATACCCTATATTACAGTAATTAAACAGGTTATTTGGTTCATTAATAATAATCTGCGTTAGGTAAGAATTAGCCGAAACCGATTCATTTTCTTTACCAAAATCAAATTTATTATCTACAGAAACCATATTTACCATTTGCTCTAAATCGTCGTAAGCACGATACAAAGCGTAGGTTAAATCCTGAGAACCTCCCAGGACTATAGGAATCACTTTATTCTTAATTAAAGCAGCTACAACTTTTTTTACTGCAAAATAAGTATCCTCTACAGAATCGCCTGCAAGGATATCTCCTAAATCTGCAATTGATGCATCCCAGTTACCAGGAAACATTCCGTAAAGCTTTTTACGAACTGCGGTTAGGTTAACTTCATTAACCATATTAATGTTGCGTCGATCTTCGAGAACACCTACGATCGCAATATTAATTTTGCTGATATCCGGAAATTGATCCTGAGTATGCAAAACAATTTTGCTCCCCAGTTCTTGTGTAGACAATGAACTAATGAATTTTAAAATTCCGTCATTTAAAGGCTCTAGAAAATCAAATTCCATTCTTTATTTCTTTTTTGCTGGTGCTTTTTTAGCGGTTGTGTTTTTTTTAGCAGCTGTGGTTTTCTTTGCTGCTGTTTTTTTAGCCGGTGCTTTTTTCTCGATCATTTCCTGAACTTCTGCCAATGTTAATTTTGTTGCATCAACATCTTTACTTAATTCAATTTTGATTTTACCTTTTAAAATAACTGAACGTCCCCAGCGGGCTTTTTCAACTACAATCCCTTCTTCTTCCCAATTGTGAAGAACTTTATCAATATTCTTTTGTAATTTATCTTCAATTAATTCTTCAACATCTGCCTGAGATAAATTATCGAAATTGTATTTTTTGCTCACATTTACAAAAAGACCGTTCCATTTAATAAAAGGACCAAAACGTCCCACACCTTTTTGAACTGCTTCTCCTTTGTAAACAGCAATTGGCGCATCAGCAAGTGCTTTTTCGTCAATTAATTCCTTAGCTCTTTCTTTTGTAACATTCAAAGGATCTTCACCGCGAGGTAATGAAATAAACACACTTCCGTGACGAACATACGGACCGTAACGACCATTGCTCACTTCTACTTCTTCTCCTTTATATTCTCCTAAATTTTTAGGAAGCAAGAATAAATTCAAAGCTTCTTCAAGTGTGATATTTCCAATATTTTGATCTGCCATCAGGCTGGCAAACTTTTTATCTTCATCGTCTGCTTCTCCAATTTGAGCCATTGGTCCAAATTTTCCTAAACGAACAGAAACTTGTCTTCCATCTGCATCTTTTCCTAAAATTCTTTCACCGCTTTCACGTTCAGCATTAGCTTCAACTTCTTTTACATTTGGGTGAAATTTATTGTAGAAATCCTGCATCATGATTGCCCAGTCGATATTTCCTTCGGCAATTTCATCAAAATCCTGCTCAACTTTTGCAGTAAAATTATAATCTAAAATATTCCCAAAATTCTTAACTAAGAAATCTGTTACGATAGTACCAATATCAGTAGGAACCAACTTCCCTTTATCAGAACCAGTATTTTCTTTTAAAAGCTTCTCACCTACTTTACTATTTTGTAAAGTCAGCTGTGTATAGTTACGTTCCTGACCTTCAAGCGTTCCTTTTTCAACATAATTTCTATTGATAATTGTTGAAATAGTAGGCGCATAAGTTGACGGACGTCCGATACCAAGTTCCTCTAATTTTTTAACCAAAGATGCCTCTGTGTAACGTGCAGGCGGTCTTGAATATCGTTCTGTAGCTGTAATATAGTTATTAGCCAGCTTTTCGTTTACTTTTAAAGCCGGAAGCATTCCTTCCTGCTCTTCCTCATCATCATCATGACCTTCTAAATACACTTTTAAGAAACCTTCAAAAAGCAAAACTTCTCCAGAAGCTGTAAAAAGCTCATCATTATTATCAGCTTCAATTTTTACGTTTGTTCTTTCAAGCTGTGCATCGCTCATTTGAGATGCTAAAGTTCTTTTCCAGATCAAATCGTACAAACGAGCCTGATCACGATCGATATTTACAGTATGGCGTGACATATCTGTCGGACGAATTGCTTCGTGTGCTTCTTGTGCTCCTTTGCTTTTTGTTGCAAAAGTTCTCGGTTTAGAAAATTCTTTTCCGTAAGATTTTATGATTTCTGCTTGTGCAGCATCCATTGCTTCTTTAGAAAGGTTTACCGAGTCAGTTCTCATATAAGTAATAAGTCCCGCTTCGTACAAACGCTGTGCTAACTGCATGGTAATTCCAACCGGCAGGTATAATTTTCTTGCCGCTTCCTGCTGCAACGTAGAAGTTGTAAAAGGTGCTGTTGGAGATTTTTTGGTAGGTTTAGTTTCTAAATCGGCTACCTTATATTTAGAACCGATGTTTTTGTTTAAGAAATCTTCGGCTTCTTTTTTTGTATTGAAGTTTTTTGGCAGTTTTGCTTTAAAAGCTTTTCCAGCTTCGTTTACAAATTCAGCAACAATTGAGTAAGTTGCCACTGCATTAAAACTTTGAATTTCGCGTTCTCTTTCAACAATCAAACGTACAGAAACAGATTGTACACGACCTGCAGAAAGTCCGCCTTTAATTTTTCTCCACAAAACCGGAGATAATTCATAACCCACTAAACGATCTAATACTCTTCTCGCTTGTTGTGCATTTACTAAATTATAATCAATTTCTCTTGGATTGTCAATTGCTTTAAGAATCGCAGATTTTGTAATCTCGTGAAAAACAATACGTTTAGTCTTTTTTGTATCCAGTTTTAATTCTTCCGCCAAGTGCCATGAAATAGCCTCTCCCTCGCGGTCCTCATCGGATGCTAACCAAACCGTTTCGGCATTTTTAGATAGCGATTTTAGTTTCGTTACCAAGGCTTTTTTATCCGGGGAAACTTCATATTTAGGTTTAAAACCATTCTCTACATCTACCCCTATTTCCTTGGATGGTAAGTCTGCTATGTGACCATAACTTGACTCCACCTGAAAATCACTCCCAAGAAATTTCTCGATCGTTTTCGCCTTTGCAGGTGACTCCACTATTACTAAATTCTTTGCCATTGCTCTTATTTTCTGCAACAAAAGTATTTATTTTTTTTAAATATTAACCTTACGAATGCATTTTTGAGGTATTTTGATATTATGAAACTTAAAATTGCAGATTTATCTGTAATATTCTGCATTATATATATAGGTATAACTTTTATCAGATTCTAACCAAGAAATTTCTTTATTTTAGAATTCCAATTTTAGATTCAAGATTATCTCATCAAAATCTTTTTCGTTCTACGATCTATAATCTGCAATCTAAAATCTAAAATTCTTTTCTGCCATCTTGTCATATTGACCGTATTTACGCTATCTTTGCACTTTGAATTTTTACAATGGAAAAGATTATTGAAGAAAGCAAACAAGGTGAAAGTCTTGTTTTAGAAAATAAACCTGAGAATACTAAAAAACTATTTATAGAGAGTTACGGCTGTGCGATGAATTTTTCGGACAGTGAAGTCGTAGCTTCCATTTTATCTGACGGAGGATATAACACTACTTCTGTTTTGGAAGAAGCCGATTTGGTTTTGGTAAACACTTGCTCAATCCGAGACAAAGCTGAGCAAACTATTCGTAAACGTCTTGAAAAATACAATGCTGTAAAACGCACAAATCCGAAAATGAAAGTGGGTGTTTTAGGCTGTATGGCTGAGCGTTTAAAAAGTCAGTTCTTGGAAGAAGAAAAAATAGTTGATCTTGTTGTTGGTCCAGATGCTTATAAAGATCTTCCAAATTTATTGGCCGAAGTTGAAGAAGGGCGCGACGCCATCAATGTAATTTTATCAAAAGAAGAAACTTACGGAGATATTTCGCCGGTTCGTTTAATGAGTAACGGAATCACCGCTTTGGTTTCTATCACCCGCGGGTGCGATAATATGTGTACGTTTTGTGTTGTACCTTTTACACGCGGACGCGAACGCAGCCGTGAGCCTCAAAGTATCATGGCTGAAATTCAGGATTTATGGAGCAAAGGTTTTAAAGAAATTACACTTCTTGGACAAAACGTTGACAGCTACCTTTGGTATGGCGGCGGTTTAAAAAAGGATTTCGTAAACGCTTCTGAAATACAAAAAGCAACTGCTGTCGATTTTGACCAATTATTAGAAATGGTTGCTGTTGGTTTTCCTAAAATGCGTATTCGTTTTTCGACTTCAAATCCGCAGGATATGCACGAAAGTATTCTGCATGTAATGGCAAAATATCCAAATATCTGCAAACATATTCACTTGCCGGTTCAGTCTGGAAGTAATAGAATTTTAAAAGAAATGAATCGTCTGCATTCTCGTGAAGAATATATGGCTTTGATTGACAAAATCAGAGCAATCGTCCCAGATGCTTCGATTTCGCAGGATATGATTGCCGGTTTCCCAACAGAAACAGAAGAAGATCACCAAGATACAATGAGTTTGATGGAATATGTAAAATATAATTTCGGTTATATGTATTCGTATTCTGAACGTCCCGGAACTTTGGCTGGAAGAAAAATGAAAGATGATGTTGAAGAAGAAACCAAAGCCAGAAGACTTCAGGAAATTGTTGATTTACAGCAAAAACATGCTTGGTTTAGAAGTGAGGAATTTGTTGGAAAAACAGTTGAAGTTTTAGTAGAAAAAGTTTCTAAAAAATCAAAAGAAGAATTCTCTGGAAGAAACTCTCAAAGTATTACGGTAGTTTTTCCAAAGGAGAATTATAAAATTGGAGATTTCGTAAACGTAAAAATCACAAGCTGTACTTCTGGCACTCTGAAAGGAGAAGCTGTAGGATATTCTGAAATGAATTAGTTTTTTAACCGCAAATTTCACAAATTTCCGCAAATTAATTATTGATGATTGATACAAACGAATATTACTACAAGAAAGATCAAAATTATCAAATTGTAGGTATATGCATGGAAGTACATAGATTATTGGGCCCTGGATTACTTGAAATTGTATATAAAGACGCATTAGAAATTGAATTTAAAAACAATAACATTCCTTATTATCGAGAAAAGGAATTTTCTATAGAATACAAAGGAATTATTTTGCCTCATAAATTTTATGCTGATTTTATAGTTTATGAAGATATAATATTAGAAGTAAAATCAGTGAGAGAAATCAGCAATGATCATCTTGCTCAAACATTAAATTACATGAAGCTTGCTGATACTCCAGTTGGAATAATTGCAAACTTTCAAAACAAATCATTAGTACACAAAAGATTGATAAATTCATAAACTGAATTTGCGATAATTTGTGTAATTTGTGGTTAATTTCAATTACTTCTAAAAAAGAGTTGATTAGCCCGATTTCAAGAAAATTCGAGAAATTCGTAGCAAACAAAAATACAAGCCAAAGTTTTAGGTGAAACCTGAAACAAACAAAAAACTTGAAACAAAATCGATATGGAAACAGTTCAAGCAATAAAACAACGATTTGAAATTATTGGTAATGACCCGAAATTAAATCGCGCTATCGAAAAAGCCATTCAGGTTGCTCCAACTGATATTTCGGTTATGGTAACTGGGGAAAGTGGTGTTGGTAAAGAAAACATTCCTAGAATTATACATTCGCTTTCGCATAGAAAGCATGGTAAATATATTGCCGTAAACTGCGGTGCAATTCCGGAGGGAACTATAGACAGTGAACTTTTTGGTCACGAAAAAGGCGCTTTTACAGGTGCAACAAGCACACGTGAAGGTTATTTTGAAGTGGCTGATGGCGGAACAATATTTCTTGATGAAGTTGGAGAATTACCATTGACAACTCAGGTAAGATTACTTCGTGTACTTGAAAATGGTGAATTTATTAAAGTAGGTTCATCTCAGGTTCAAAAAACAAATGTTCGTATTGTTGCAGCAACCAACGTGAATTTATTCAACGCAATCGAAAAAGGAAAATTCCGTGAAGATTTATACTATCGTTTAAGTACAGTCGAAATCACTTTACCGCCTTTACGCGAGCGAAATGATGATATTCATTTATTATTTAGAAAATTTGTAGCCGATTTTGCTCATAAATACAAAATGCCTCCTTTAAAATTAGATGACGATGCTGTTCATCTTCTGCAAAAATTTAGATGGAATGGAAACATCCGCCAGCTTCGAAATGTGGCAGAGCAGATTTCGGTTTTAGAAACCAACCGTGACATTTCAGCTTCTACATTATCTTCATATCTTCCAACTGAGGGAAGTAATCTGCCTTCCGTTATAAACGACAGTAAAAAGGAAAGCGATTTTAGTACCGAAAGAGACATTTTATACAAAGTGCTTTTTGACATGAGAAGCGACTTGAATGATTTGAAAAAACTGACTTTAGAATTAATGAAGAATGGGGGAAGTTCTAAAATGCAGGATATTAATCCGAATTTGATTCAAAAGATATACGGTTCTCAGGAAAATGACAGTGAAATTGATTTTGAAGAAGAACCAAGAACCGCTGTTATGACGCCGGCAGTTCGTGAAGAAAGCTATCAAATTCCAGATGACAATTATTTGTTTGCTGAAACTATTGAAGAAGAAGAAGTTTTACGTTTAGAACAAAAAGAAATCGAAATGATCAAAAAATCATTAGAGAAAAACAAAGGAAAACGAAAAGCTGCTGCTGATGAACTGGGAATCTCAGAAAGAACTTTATATAGAAAAATTAAACAATTTGATTTGTAATTTCCTGTAAAGAAGTTAAAACTCAAAAATGTTTTAAACGAAATGAATATCTTTGACCCTAGCCTCAGCAAAATGGCGAAGCAATCCTTAAAACAAAATGAAACACTTAAAATATCTTTTACTATTATTAGTCGCAACAACCTTTAGCGGATGCGGCGTTTATAACTTTACAGGAGCAAGTCCAATAGATGCAAAAACATTTCAGGTAAGCTTTTTCCACAACAATGCTGATTTAATTGAACCCGGAATTGACAGGGATTTTACATTAGCATTGCAGGATTTAATTATGAATCAGACCAATTTAAACTTGGTAAGCAATGGCGGAGAACTAGCCTATGAAGGTGAAATAGTTGATTATAGAATCACACCAATGACAGCAACAGCTGTAACATCAACAGGTGATGTCGGCGCGGCACAAAACCGTTTAACTATTCGTATTAATGTAAGGTTCACCAATAAAAAGAAAGAAACTGACGATTTTGAAAAACCTTTTGAATTTTACTATGACTTCCCTGGAGCAAGTCTGCCAACAGGATCTGTATTAAACGAAGCTATTAAAACTATTTTTGAGAGAATAACTCAGGATATTTTTAATGAGTCACTGGCAAAATGGTAATTTTTTGGTTTAACTGTTAAATTGTTTATTCGTTAAATCGATAAATAAAAACAAACGATTAAACAGTTAAACAAATAAACAATTAAACGATTAAACAAAATAAACGATTAAACAATAAATAATGAACGTTACTGATTATACCTACTTAATGAACAAACCCGATGCTATTACAGAAAAGCAGGCAGAAGCATTAGGAAGTGTTTTGAATGAATTTCCATATTTTCAAAGTGCCAGAGCACTTCGACTAAAAGGACTTTACAATCAAAACAGTTTTAAGTATAATTATGCTTTAAAAGTAACTGCAGCTCATACAGCTGATCGTTCGGTTTTATTTGATTTTATAACATCAGAAACTTTCACTTCTATCCAAAACGATTTTTATGATCAAAAATTAAAAGACCTTTTAGAAATTAAAGTTTTTGACAGCGAAGTGGTTACATTTGAAGAAGTTAAAAAAGCTCCGGAAGTTCGTATCGATCCTATTGAACAATCAATTTTAAAATCGATAAAAGAAGCTACAACTGTAGTTTTTGAAGAACCGTCTAAAATTCAGCAAAAAACAGAAGAAACGGAATCTAATACTTTCGCAAAAACAGAAGAACCTGTTATTGAAGAACAACCTACACTGATTATTCCAAGTGAAGAAGAAATACTAAGTACTTTTAAAGAAGTAAACGAAGTTGAAGAAAACCAAGAAGAAGTAATTTCTGAAGAGCCAATTGCAATTCTTAATGAAGAAGAAATATTCAATTCATTTAAAGAAGTAACTAAAGACGAAGAAGAAACAACTCAATCTGCAGACAATTCAATTGAAATTTTTGAAGAAGAAGAAACAAACACTTCTGTAGAAAATGAAGAAATAAAAGACAAACCAGTTGAAGGAGTCGTTATTGAATCTGTTATCACTCCAAGTGAAGAAGAAATACTAAATACTTTTAAAGAAGTTACAGAAACTGAAGAGACAGCTTTTGAACCAGCTCCAGAAGAAGAAACAATTGCTGCACCAAGTGAAGAAGAAATATTAGATACATTTAAAAAAGTCGAAGAAGTTGAAGAAAAAACAGCTGATCCAATTATTCAAAAACCAGTTGTGAAAGCTACTTTCTTTGATGAATTTGTAGACGATGAAATCGCAGAAGTACAGATTGACCCAATCGAAAACCCTGTTCTTGTTTCTATAAAAGAAGCTGCAAATGTTACTTTTGAAGAACCAGCAGTTACAGAAGAAGCAAAAACTACTGAAGAACCAGAAGCTGTTGAAGAAATTACTAAAAAAACGGAACTTTTAGAATTTGGAACACCTGAGATTGAAACCTCTGAAATTGAAATTCCAGAAACGGTAAAAGAAGCTCAGGAAAATCTTGAAATAGGAAAACCAATAGATTTTTCTGTCAGCGAAAAACATTCTTTCCAGGAATGGCTTCAACTGGCAAGAGCAGAACCTATTGACCGCAGCGAAAGTGAAAACGGTGAAAAAAAAACCACAGAAACAACTGAAATAGTTACTGTTGAGGAAGAAAAAAAGAAAAAAGCCGAAATTATTGACAGATTTATTGAGACAAATCCAAAAATCTCTCCAATAAAACCAACAATGGCGACTCCTCCTATTCAACTTAATAGTAATGAAGAGGACAATTCATACCTAATGACAGAGACTTTAGCCCGTGTATATTTGGAACAAAAAAAATATACAAAGGCCATACAAGCATATGAAATATTAATTTTGAAATATCCAGAAAAAATTAGTTTCTTTGCAGACCGCATTTCGGATATAAAGATTTTACAACAAAATAACAATAACAATTAATACAATGAGCACATTTTCAATTTTCTTAGTTTTAATCACAATAGTTTGCTTTCTATTGATCGTAGTAATTATGGTACAGAACCCTAAAGGAGGAGGATTATCTTCTACTATCAGTGGAACTCAAATGTTAGGCGGTGTACAAAAAACAACAGACTTTTTAGATAAAAGTACTTGGACATTAGCTACTATTCTGATTGCTTTAATCTTGCTTTCAAGCTTAAGCTTTACTGGAGCTTTAGGTGATACAGGATCTAAAATTATTGAAAAAGGTGAAGCTCCTGCAGCAACTGCACCAGCAGCGCCAGCACAGCAAACTCCTGCTCCGGCAGCACCAGCAAAATAATATTTTTAATATATATTAAAAATGCCAGCCTGTCAAAGCTGGCATTTTTTTTAAGAAAAAATGTCAGTTTATAGAGCATGGCATAATTTCTGAAAGTTTAAAGAACATTAAAAAACGTATAACTATAATAATATAAAATCATGGCCTTAAACATTAAACCGCTTTCAGACAGAGTACTTATTGAGCCTGTTGCTGCTGAAACTAAAACTGCCTCAGGGATTTTTATTCCAGATACTGCCAAAGAAAAACCACAAAAAGGAACTGTTGTTGCAGTAGGAAACGGATCTAAAGACCACACTATGACCGTAAAAGTTGGTGATACTGTACTTTATGGTAAATACGCAGGAACAGAATTAAAACTGGAAGGAACTGATTATCTGATCATGCGTGAGGATGATATCTTAGCGATAATCTAAAAACAATAAGTATTAAGTTGTGAGTATCATGAATTAAGACTAAAACAACTTGAAACAAATCAAACTTTAAACAAAAATTAAAAAAATGGCAAAAGATATAAAATTTGATATTGAAGCACGTGACGGATTAAAACGTGGTGTTGATGCATTAGCAAATGCTGTAAAAGTAACTCTTGGACCAAAAGGTCGTAACGTAATCATCGGGAAATCATTTGGTGGACCAACTGTTACTAAAGATGGTGTTTCTGTTGCAAAAGAAATCGAATTAAAAGACCCATTAGAAAACATGGGTGCACAAATGGTAAAAGAAGTTGCTTCTAAAACCAATGATTTAGCAGGTGACGGAACTACAACTGCTACAGTTTTAGCTCAGGCTATCGTAAAAGAAGGCCTTAAAAACGTTGCTGCAGGTGCAAACCCAATGGACTTAAAACGTGGTATCGACAAAGCTGTTGAAACTATCGTGGCTGACTTAGCAAAACAAGCTAAAGTTGTTGGAAGTGATTCTGATAAAATTCAGCAAATTGCTTCTATCTCTGCTAACAATGACGAAGTTATTGGTGAATTAATCGCTACAGCTTTCGCTAAAGTTGGAAAAGAAGGTGTTATCACTGTTGAAGAAGCAAAAGGAACTGATACTTTTGTTGATGTTGTTGAAGGTATGCAGTTTGACAGAGGATACCTTTCTCCTTACTTTGTTACAAACCCTGAGAAAATGGAAGTAGAATTAGACTCTCCATACATCTTATTATACGATAAAAAAGTATCTTCTTTAAAAGAATTACTTCCGGTTTTAGAGCCAGTTGCTCAATCAGGAAAACCATTATTGATTATTGCTGAAGATGTAGACGGAGAAGCGCTTTCTACATTAGTAGTAAACAAATTAAGAGGTGCTCTTAAAATTGCTGCTGTAAAAGCTCCAGGTTTTGGAGACAGAAGAAAAGCAATGTTAGAAGATATCGCAATCTTAACTGGTGGAACTGTAATTTCTGAAGAAAGAGGTTATACGCTAGAAAATACAACTATCGAAATGTTAGGAAACGCAAAAAGAGTTTCTATCGATAAAGATAATACAACTATTGTAAGCGGTGCTGGTGAAGCGGATATCATCAAAAACAGAGTAAACCAAATTAAAGGTCAGATGGAAACTACTACATCTGATTACGATAAAGAAAAATTACAAGAACGTCTGGCTAAATTAGCCGGAGGTGTTGCAGTTCTTTATGTTGGCGCAGCTTCTGAAGTTGAAATGAAAGAGAAAAAAGACAGAGTTGACGACGCTTTACATGCAACTCGTGCTGCTGTAGAAGAAGGAATCGTTGCTGGTGGAGGTGTTGCTTTATTAAGAGCTAAACTTGCTTTAGCTGACTTAAAAGCAGATAACGCTGACGAAGCAACTGGAATCCAAATCGTTTCTCGCGCGATTGAAGCTCCATTAAGAACTATCGTTGAAAACGCTGGTCTTGAAGGATCTGTTGTTGTGGCTAAAGTTGCTGAAGGTTCTGGCGATTTTGGATATAACGCAAAAACCGACGAATATGTAGATATGCTTAAAGCTGGAATTATCGATCCTAAGAAAGTAACTCGTGTAGCTCTTGAAAACGCTGCATCTGTTTCTGGAATGATCTTAACTACAGAATGTGCATTAATTGATATTAAAGAAGAAAATGCCGGAGGCGGAATGCCAATGGGAGGCGGAATGCCAGGAATGATGTAATTCATTCCCTTCTTAAAACTTAAAAGCGTCAGATTTTTATCTGGCGCTTTTTTTTGTTTGCCACGAATTTCCACGAATTATTTTTCTTTTCAGCCACAGATTACACAGATTAAAAGGATTTTTATTTTATGCAGATCATAGATTATAAAATTAATCTGCTAGAATCTGTAGAATCTACGTGAAAAATTTTTAGTGTATCCAATAAAGAAATCTTTTTAATCTGTGTAATCTGTGGCAACTTTTTACAAGCAAAATCATTCGTGGAAATTAGTGCAATTCGTGGCAGCCTTTTTTTTATTTAACATTCTCTTTTTATTTAAAAAATCTGTTATAACTACCTTTGCAGGTATAATAAATTCAAAAAATGAAAAAGCATTTTACCTCGCTCCTGTCTTTAATTTTTCTTTTACTTTCATTCTTTTTACAAGCCCAAAATACCAAAGACAATTATGTTGTTTTAGTTTCTATGGATGGTTTTAGATGGGATTATGCCAAGCAGTTTAATCTTCAAAATCTGCCGCAGATTGCTAAAAAAGGTGTTCATGCAAAATCGATGAAACCTTCTTATCCAACCAAAACTTTTCCAAATCATTACGCTATTGTAACAGGACTTTATCCAGATCATCACGGAATTATTAATAATGTTTTTTACGATGCTGATTTAAACGAATCGTTTTCATTGTCAAGTAAAGCAAAAAGTGATTCTCGTTTTTATGGCGGAAACCCTATTTGGAATGTCGCTGAACAGCAAGGAGTAAAAGCAGCTTCTTTCTTTTGGCCGGGATCTGATATCGACAAAAGAAATCCAAGTTATTACAAAGATTATGATAATAAAATCCCGTACGGAGCAAGAATAGACACAGTTCTAAAATGGCTGCAGCTTCCGGAAAAACAAAGACCTCATCTGGTTACTTTATATTTTGATGAACCAGATCATTCAGGACATAATTTTGGTCCGCTTTCGCCTGAAACTAAAAAAGCAGCAACAAAAATGGATTCTATTATGGGAGAATTATCCCGTAAATTAGATCAACTGCCTATTGGAAAACAAATCAATTTAATTATCGTTTCAGATCACGGAATGGCCGATATAAGCAATGATAAAAAAGTAGCGGTTCTGGATTATTTAAAACCAGAATGGCTGGGTTACAAAGATGTAATTAACCCAATAATGAGTCTGCAGGCCAAAGCCGGTTATCAGGATTCTATTGCAAATGCTTTGAAAAAAGTGCCGCATATTAAATTCTGGAAATCTAATGAAGTTCCTGAAAGACTGCATTACGGAACTAATCCGCGTGTACATGATTTTGTTATTGAAGCTGAAAAAGGATGGAGTTTAGTAAGCAAAGAAAGCACTCATATAAAAGGCGGAACTCATGGTTACGACAATGAAAACAAAGATATGCACGCTGTTTTTTATGCAAAAGGACCTGCTTTTAAAGTAAACAAAGAAGTTAAAACTTTTCAAAACGTTTCTGTTTACCCTTTAATAGCACATATTTTAGGATTGCAGATTGATCAAGTTGACGGGAAATTAAGCGATGTAAAATCGATGCTTCGTTAATTAGAGAATGAATTGAGTGTCATCCTGAACGAAGTCAAAGGACGTTCCAATTGGTACGCGGGCTTCGACTTCGCTCAGCCTGACAAACTTATAAACACAACAAACCCGACAGGTTATAAATACCTGTCGGGTTTACTATTTAGATAAATTAACACCAATGTTATAAATATCATTATCTAATTAAAAACCAGTAGAAACAGAAACCGCTTTCCATGCTTCCAATTCGCTTTGTACACTTGCTATTTTTTGGTTTGCCATATTATAGGCATCTTCCCCTAAAAACAAATGCAGAGGCGGATTTTGATCCTCGCTTGCTTTAATTAAAGCTTCAGCTAATTTTACAGGATCTCCCGGCTGATTTTGGTTGATATCTTCCTTGTGTGCACTTTCAGATTGTCTTACTTCTTTATAATCTGCAATTGGGTTTTGAGGCAGTAATAAAGAACTGTCTTTTAAGAAATCAGTTCTAAAATAGCCCGGATACACGATTGTAGCATGAACTCCAAACGATTTTACTTCTGCTGCTAAAGATTCAGTTAAACCCGCAACTGCAAATTTTGTAGAACAGTAAATTCCCCAGCCTGGAAATTCCCCATAATAACCTCCTACAGAGGAAATATTAAAGATATGTCCCGATTTGTTTGCACGAAGAATTGGCATTGTATTTCTAATTACATTTAATAATCCGAAAACATTTACTTCGTAGTTTTTTCTTGATTCTGCGTCTGTTAATTCCTCCAATGCTCCCAATAAACCATAACCGGCATTATTTACCAAAACATCAATTGTTTTAAAATGATTGATAGTTTTGTCGATTGCACTTTTTACACTTTTCTCGTCAACTAAATCCATTTCAAGAGGAAGAAAATTTTCAGATGAATTTCCTAATACTTTTACTAAAGCCTCTTCACTTCTTGATGTTGCAGCAACTTTAAAACCTTCTGCTAATAATTTTTTAGCTAATTCTAATCCAAGTCCTTTTGAAGCACCTGTGATAAACCAAACTTTTTTATTGTCCATGATTTTAATTTTTTACGTTATTAATTACAGGACAAAGGTATTGGTGAAGTACTTCTTAAATATTGAAACAATCAAACAAGAAGTTACAAAAATCAAACAATTTCTGCTAAACGATAGTTTTTAGGCGAAACCTGAACATTTTTCTTGAAGAAATTGATAAAATGAGACAATTCTTCGAAACCTAAACACCACGCAATTTCATTAATATTCCAATTGGTTTGTTTTAGCAGAATCATTGCTTCCTGAATAATTCTTTCAGAAATAATCTGTGAAGTTGTTTTTCCTGTTGTTTCTTTTAATGCTTTATTCAAGTGATTGACATGCACATTTAACTGATTGGCATATTCTGAAGGCGAACGAAAATTAATTTGCTGCGTAATGGATTCAATTGGAAACTGACGTTCTAGCAGCTCCAGGAATAAAGAAGAAACTCGAATTGTAGCATTTGATTTACTGTATAATGAAGCAGTTACAGTCTGCGTTTTGAGCGCAAGGTGAATAATTTCAAAAACCAGATTTCGGAGTACATCATATTTAAAAGCATAATCTGAATTGATTTCTTCCAGCATTCTAAGATAAACTGTTTTTAAAGATTCGGCCAGTTCTTTAGAAACCGGAACAACAGGATTACCGCCGGGCTGAAACAAAGGATATTCTTTTAAATTTCCAAACTGGCTAAAAAAAGCATCTGTAAAAATGCAGAAAAATCCAGTTTGATTCTCATCAATATGTTCCCAGCTATACGGAATCTGCGGATTTGCAAAGAACAAAGCCTGATCTTCGATTGCCACGACTTTATCAGCATAATGCACTTTGTTCCTGCCCACGATCAAACTTATTTTATAAAAGTCTTTTCTAGTATAAGGCAACGGATTACAAGTACTCCCGATATAATCATCCAATTTAAAAACATTAAAATGTCCGATCTCTTTTTTAAGATTTTCGGGCATCCCTTTTATTTTTACAGTGTAAAAATCTTCTAAAGTTTCTGTTAGTTTCATTTTGCAAAGTTACAAAAATCAATCTTTGATTAATTAGATAATTTGCCAATTAGAAAATGAGATAATTATTAATATAATGCATCTCTGTAGAGACGCACCGCAGTGTGTCTATGTCTTGTATCAAACATTGTGGTTACGTTGCGTAAGACGCACTCCGGGGGGTCTCTACAATATACGTTGTCAATATAATTTTCTAATTGACAAATTTTCTAATTATCAAATTAACTAACCACTTTATAGGTAGGATCTTCAATAACATTAACGTTAATTACCGCATCGGCGTTTTTAAGTAACTGTCTGCAGTCTGCACTTAAATGTTGCAATTCTATTGTTTTATTTTCCTGACGGTATTTTTTAGTCAAATTGTTCAATGCTTCAATAGCCGACATGTCTGAAACACGACTTTCTTTAAAATCAATTATAACATGTTCCGGATCGTTCTGTACATCAAATTTTTCCAGAAAAGCGGATATCGACCCAAAAAATAGCGGACCGTAAATTTCATAATGTTTTATGCCGTTTTCATCAATAAATTGTCTCGCACGTATTCTTTTGGCACTTTCCCAGGCAAAAACCAAAGCAGAAATAATCACACCAATTAAAACCGCCAAAGCCAGATTGTGCAATACAATTGTAATTAGCGCCACCAGAATTCCCACGAAAATATCGTGTTTAGGCATTTTATTTATAATTCTGAAACTCGCCCATTCAAAAGTCGTAATCGCTACCATCATCATAACGCCTACTAAAGCTGCCATTGGCAATTTTCCAATTACGGGCGCTCCAAAAAGTATAATTAATAAAATCGTCAAAGCAGCAATAATTCCCGAAAGTCTTGCTCTGGATCCTGCACCCAGATTTACCAGAGTCTGCGCAATCATTGGGCAGCCGCCCATTCCGTAGAAAAAGCCGTTTAAAATATTCGAACTTCCCTGCGCAATACATTCGCGATTGCTGTTACCGCGTGTTCCGGTAATTTCGTCGACTAAATTCAGCGTAAGCAAACCTTCAGTCAAACCAACAGCCGCAACAATTACGGAATACGGAAAAATGATTTTTAAAGTCTCAAAAGAAATGGGAATATTAGGTATATGAAATGGAGGAAAACCGCCTTGAACAGAAGCAATATCTTCGACCGTTTTGGTTTCGATATTAAAAACAATTACCAATGCAAAAACCACCATAATGGCAACCAGAGATGCCGGAACTGCTTTTGTAATTTTAGGAAAAACAAGAACAATTGCAACTGTAAGCGCAACCAAACCCAGCATAATATACAAAGGAGTTCCCTGAAGCCATGAAACCTGACCGTTTACTACGGTTTTAAACTGTTCCAGCTGCGACATAAAAATTACAACAGCCAATCCGTTTACGAAACCAAACATTACAGGCTGAGGCACTAACCGAATAAATTTTCCGAGTTTAAAAAGTCCTATACAAATTTGCACCACACCGCCAAGTGCGACAGCAGCAAAAACATATTCTATGCCATGCGATTTCATAAGAGCAATCAAAACGATTACCGTTGCTCCTGCTCCGCCCGAAATCATCCCGGGTCTTCCGCCAAAAATGGCCGTAACTAATCCGGCAATAAATGCGGCATATAAACCAACCAAAGGCGGAAATCCAGCCAAAATAGCAAATGACAACGATTCTGGAATCATTGTCATGGCAACAGTTAAACCTGCTAAAATTTCGTTTTTATAATTTACCTTTTGAGAAAAATCGAAGAGTTGGAAAGCTTTTTTCATATGGCACAAATGTAAAAAATATGCCCGAAAACAACGCAAACCTTTTCAGCATAAAAAAAGCAATAATAAGAAACAGCTGTTGTATTAACAGAATTGTTTTAGAAGCAAAATGAACAGCGAAAGAATGAAACTTGTCATTGGTGTTGGTTTTATTTTAGATGAAATTATCGTACAAAACTATTTATAAAGCTAAATATACGGCTGCGTATTTTTACCTGTTTTGTGTAATAAAATGTTAATCTAATCGAATGCAGGTATAGCCCAGACAATTTACATAATCGATAATATCATTACACTGAGGTTCAACACCTTCTACTCGTAATATTTTATCGCAGTCTTCGAGATCAAAATTAATTTTATAATCCGGAAACTGATTTTGAATAACAGCTATAACATAATTCTTTTCTGATTCTTTCTGGACATTTGTTTTAAAAACCTCAACAATCATAACTATTTATATTAATTCTTAAACTCCTGAATTATTTCTTCTGAAAAAGATTATACGATACACCAATTCTAACATATCCCTGTGCATCTTCTTTCTGATCGTATATATAGCGATTCGTGCGTTCGCCTTTTTTGGTAATACGTGCACTTACAACATTATTAACACCGCCTTTTACAAATGCTATTATTTTTGGCGTAAAGCAATATTCGTAGGTAATTCCGGATTTTAACTCGAGCTGATTGAGTTCGTAAACGCCATTTAAATTTGAGGAGTTTAAATTTAAGTAAAAACTTTCAGTATTCAATTCAGTACCAAATGAAATTCTTCCGTTTTCTAACAATTCCCTTCTAAACAACAAACGCTGCGGTAAAATAAAATCCATATCCCATTTTGAATCTTTAAATTTATGATTGACCGAAAAAAGCGGTGTAACCGGTACAATAGACGACGGGTCCAGCAAAGCCAAAGCTCCCAAAGTAATAGTTGTGCTTGGCGTTCGTTTCAGCACTATAACAACCGATGCAAATCCTTTTAAGCGCTGAAAACCATCTTCATCTCCGTCAACTGTTGCTGTAGCATTATAAATAACCGGTTTTTTAAAAAGCGACGTCATATAAGTTGCACTCAAAGAACCTCCCCACAAATGCAGTTCCTGACGATCCCGCGAATAAGTCTGCATACTTGTATAATTGTAAATATCGCCAAACTCATACGTTTCATATTTATATCGAAGAGAAGTTGTTAAAACAAACTGCTTTGATTTTGAAGCATAAAAAGGCAGATTAAAAGCTGCTTTAAATCGGTTGTGGCTTTCGATTCGTCCTCTTTCAAAATTATTTCCAAACAAATCAGAATTGTAATTAGACGGCCCTAACTGTTCGTATTGCACATCAAAAGTTCTTGTTGTTGGAAATTTATCTACAATGGCTTTACCAAATGTTTTAATTCCCGGTTCTTTTTCCTGAGCGATTGTATGCAGCGATATAAATACAATTAAAACCGAAGTGATTCTTGATTTCATAAATGGATTATATAAGTTTTGTTAGTGGATTGTAATTGAAATTCGGGATCAAAAGTAACTTAGCCGCTCCTATTATAATAGAATATTTATACCAGTGGCGTATCATTTATACGAATGGCGTTTGTATAAATTATAGCCTGCAAAGCGCTATAAACTATAATATTAAACTAATTTTGCAGTTATGACAATTTCCAAAATTTATCAAAACTTTTTTCTGCGAAATCTACTCGTAAATACCCTGGTTTACTTAGTTATTTTAGCCTGTGTGTATGACGAAATAAAATTAGACGGTCACAGCTGGTCTTATATTTTAAGTAAAATTGCCCTAGGTTATTTTCCCTGTATTGTCTGGATTACCATATTTAATATCTGTATTATCAAACCAGTTTTATTTAGAAAAAAAGCTAAGCTTTTCTTTACTCTGCTTGTGGTGTATTGGACTTGTTTTTACTTTTTTATGAATTGGTTTTTCCCGCTTGTGGGTCTTGGAAATTTTAAAACACTCCAGATATTATCGCTTATTATCAACGGAATGTTTTTTTATTTTATGCATGTCGTTATCACAAAAAAAATAATGGATGCTGATAAGGATATTATGAATTTCAAGTCAGAACTTTCGTTTTTAAAACAGCAGTTAAATCCGCATTTTTTATTGAATGCCATGAACAATCTTTACGGAGAATCTCTTTCTGAACCAGACAAAGTTCCTGACCGAATCCTGAATCTTTCAGACATGTTGCGCTACCAGATTGAAGCCACAAAAAAAGATTATGTTTTAGTTGAAGAAGAAATTGCTTTCGTAAAAAAATATATTGAATATTACACCTTTAGAAACGAACGCTTAAACGTAACCCAGAATTTTGAAGGTGCTTTTGATGAAATCGAAATTCCGCCTTTATTCTTTTTACCTTTGGTAGAAAATGCGGTTAAATTTTCTGCCGAAACTGCCGAACCGTTTATTATTTTAGATTTAAAAGTAAAATGCCAGAATTTGTCTTTTACGATAAAAAACAATTATCTCGATTCGGGTTCACGTCTTTCGAGCACCGGAATTGGAATTGAAAACCTAAAAAGACGTTTAGAAGTTTACGGCCTAAAACACAATTTGAGCTGTAAAAAAGAAAAAAATATGTTTGTTGTAAAATTAAGTATATGGCACTTACCTACCGCTGTCTTATAGTCGATGACGAATCGCCGGCGCACAAGGCGCTCATTTCGCACATCTCAAAATTTGACGAACTGGAGCACTCCGGAAGCGCTTTTAGCGGTATGGAAGCTCTAAAACTGCTTAACGCCAACCAATACGACATTATTTTTCTGGATATTAATATGCCTGTAATTTCGGGTGTAGAATTAATGGAACTGCAACCCAACCGACCGCTTACAATTGTAACCACTGCTTATTCTGATTTTGCGCTTTCAGCCTACCAAAACGATGCAATCGATTATTTACTAAAACCCATTTCGCCCGAAAAATTTGCCAAAGCCATAGAAAAAGCCAAAACCTATTTCTCTGGCAGCAGCTTAAAAAAAGAAAGCAACACAAACTCAAAAACTTTTTCTTACCGCTTAAACGGACAAACAATTGATATGCCTCTTTGTGATATTATTTATATCGAAAGTCTGGGCAATTACATGAAACTTTACAGCACAAAACACAATTTACCTCACATCATTTATGGCTCGCTTTCAAGCATCGCCTCAGAAATTGACAGCACGAGCTTTGTACAAGTACATCGTTCTTATATCGTAAACGCAAACAAAATCTCGGCAGTTACTTTTAAAAATCTTACTATGTCAAATGGAGAAATTATTCCTGTGGGAAGGAAGTATCAGATTTTATTGGATAATCTGACAATTAGATAATTTGTCAATTTTGATAATTAGATAATTTTTGAAAAGCTCAACTTTTTTTAGGTTGGGCTTTTTTGTTTTTGCAAAATGCGTAGAAGTACTTGGTGATGAGATTTTATTTATTGATATAATTGTCTGGAAATAAATTCATTGAATTATGGTTTTCCGTAAAACTTGAAAAACTAAAATTATGAAATTTACTTTCTAAGATGACAGGACATTTAAAAGGTAATTAAATCATGACAGATCAACAAAAATTAGAAAACATTATAATTAATGAAAATGCATACTTTTTTTCAAATGATAAAAACGTGCGAATTACTAATGCAAAAATTGAAGAGGTTTTTAGAGGAATATCAACAGCTAAAAGTGGAAACCATCTTTTAAAAAAAATCAAAGAATCTTTTACAGTAGGCGGTATAAATATCACATACTCATTCTGTGCATTTAAATTTAATTCAAAACCAACTTTTATTGATGAAAATGTTCAAGGTTGGATTGAAACAAAATTAGCATATTTACTTATTGTCGAAGTTGGAAATTATATTATCATTAGTCGCAAAAACATATCAAAAATACAAGATTTTGTAAAGCAATTTAATGCTCTTGATTACTCAGTACTCTCAACTTTATTTGTAAATGAAGAAACATTACTTGAAAAATTTAATTTAAAAAACTTAAATGTTTCTGATAAAGTAATGCGTGAAAAAAGCGTTGAGGCATTAAATCTTAAAGAGAATTTTTCTGCGTTGGGAGCTAACAATTATATGCTTAATTCACTACGAGTAAGTAATAATGAAGAAAAAATATCACTAAGTCTTAATTCTTCTAGAATAAACAAATTAGGTCAGAAAAATAATATTCAAGAATTCTGTATTTGGGCTAAAAATCTTGTGGATGAAATAATTTCACACACCAATAAAGATACGTTTTTATCTGTATTTGCAGAACCTCAAGATTATGAACTTTTAAAAAATTCTATCATTCCTATATCCGTTCTTTTTGTTTTTAGTAAACTTTATAATGACTTCGAAAATGGAGTAATTAACAGATCTTTTATAGAATATATATACGCTGATGGGGAAATAATCGAACGAAATATAGATCTAATCAATCACTTGTCAAAATTTGAAAGATTATCTAATGTTTATAAAGAAAATGATATGTATTTTATAAATAATCAAACCATAGATGATTTACAATTAAAATTTAACGAAAAAACAATTTTAGTTAAATCAAAAAAATTGAAAAGTATTACATTAGAAAAAGATAATGGAACGCAAATTACGCTTATAGATTACATAAATTATACCGGTGGCTATGTAATAAATTTTGAAAACATTGATTTAGTATATAGTAATCGTAAATTATTCAAAGACAATCGTCTTCTTGGAAATATTGATCACTTTATGAAAATCTTTATTCCTCATCCTGAACTAGTAGATATTACAAGCGAAAAAGGAAATTTTACCATTAGACAAACAGATTTTGAAAATCAAAGTATATTTAAATTTGTTGAAAGTCATTTCTTAGACAGCTTTACCTATCTAATATGTGACGATTTAGGTAAAGAATGGGCAGATCACATTGGAATAAGTGAAAATAAGATAACATTGATTCATTCAAAATTCAGCGACAAAATATTTTCAGCATCGATCTTTCAAGACATAGTTGGTCAAGCACAAAAAAATTTAGGAAATCTGAGTCCTCAAGATTTTCAATTAGCCAGCAAAAGAAACATCTGGAATTCTAATTACAGAAGCACTTCTGGTGTACAAACTTTAATTACACGATTAAGAAAAGGAGACAATATAGACAATGCGATAAGTGAATATAAATTAGCGATGAATAGTGCTAATTTTCATGGAGAAGTTCATCTAGTAATTAATTTCATTTCAAAAACAGATTTACAAACAAATTTAGATTTACTAAAAGCAGGCAGATCATTTGGACAAAGAAGCGAAACCATTCAAATATTATGGTTTATTTCATCTTTAATAGCTAGCTCACAAGAAGTTAACACAAGTGTTTTTATTCATTGTAAGCCTTAAGTAAAATAAGCTGGGAGAATTTCATCAAAATAATTTGGAAATTAATAGAGAATGATTTTCTCCCGCTAGAGCGTCTCGCTCGTGAACACCAGCAATAGAAAAATCTAATCAAACTAAAACAAAAAAAGCTCCGCATTAACGGAGCTTTTAATTTTTAGAATAACAAAACCTAAATTGCTTTGACCATTAGTACATTATCGCAGGCTTTTTGAATTTGTTTATCTGTAAACTGAGATAAAACTTTAACCAAATCTCTGCTGGTTTTAAGACAGGTTAGCATTTTTTGCCTTAAAATGAGATCGTTCCCAAATTCGGTATTGAGTAATACTTCGAAAACTTCTTGCAAATACATTGGGTGTTTTTGAAATTCGCCGTCGTAACTTAAGTTTGAGACGAAAATGGCTACTGACCGCATTACGTCGCGGTGTGTTTTTTGATTTTCTTTTGTCATGTCGAAAATTTTTAAACGCACGAATCCCCCGCTTTAGATGTGACAAAATACCCGTATTACGGATAGATTTACTAGCCTTTCGGTTTAAACTACTCATCATGGCGAGGGATCCGATTATGTTAACTTCTATAAAGTTTTAATAATATATCCGAAGTATTTTGTCGATGACAAACGTACAAAATTAAAGCTATACAAAGAATAAAAAAATAAGATATTTTCTTACAAATTTAAGTTTCAGAATTTCCTTTTAAAATACGTAATCGCCCCTGTCGACCACAAAGCCAGAAAAATTAAAACAGGCTGAAAAAACAATCTTATTAAACGCGCCTGATCTGTATCGAGTCCAAAGGCGGGCGTTTTGTTTAAATACTGGGCGATATTTCCCGGAAAAACTAAAATGTAAAACACAGCCAGCGCAATGCCCACAAACACTTTATATCGTGTTAAAAATAACATACTAAGTCCCAAAGCTATTTCTACAACTCCGGAAAGAATTACAACAAGGTCTTTATCCAGCGGCACCCAATTTGGAACCTGCGCCTGAAAATCGGCTCTTTGAAAAGTAAAATGTCCTATTGCTGCTGTTATCATAAAAAGCCCCAATAGGATTCTAAAGAAATTCTGCGTTTTAGTTGTCTGTATATTTTCCATTTTCACATAATTGGTTTACGAGTTAAAATCATAAAAATCTTCTTTCAAATTTATAACATTCAGCAGTAAAATGCTTTGCATATTCTTTACAGAATAGTTATTGAATATCCATGTTTAAATTTAATGGTTTGAAGAAATAAAAACACAGCCAAACCAGAAAAGTATATAGTTCAAGAAAGTACAGATTTTTGTTAAAAATCTTTCTTCCTAAAAAATAAGACCTATAAAATAATTTTCTTACATAAACTAAGTATCTTCGCACTCACAAACCACTAACCAAAATTTTCAGCAAAATGTTCTTTTTTAATTTATTTAAAAAATCAGATTTAGAATGCCCCAGATGCCTCGGAAAAGGTTTTGTAGACTGGGAGGATATTCGACGTTTAAATAAACAATTAAAATGGGTTCCCGCGCCTTGTGCCTATTGCAATGCTTCGGGAAAAACTACTCCCGAAATACTTTCAAAAGTTCCTGTAGATACAACTTACCTTACGATTGATTTACCCGAATCTGAAATAGAAAAAATTAAAAATGCTGATCCTGAAACTCTCGAAAAAGGACGTCAAAAAGAGCTTTTTGTAGATAATCTTATACTATATGCCTTGCACCATTATCAAACCAAAAACATGGATGCCGAAAGTATTGCTGATTTGTATCTAAAAACCGAAGAAGAAACAGCTTTATTTTCATTAGAAAGAGAAAACCTGATACAATACATCGAAAGAGTAATCGAATTAAAAAAATCTGAATTTAATTAATCTTTTGCATCTTTTATACCTTACTATACAAAAAACAGGTATAAATACGCTGTGCCTAAACATTATTTAGGCGTATCATTGCATGCAATAATTTTTTTAATTTTAGAATATAGTTTTTCGCAAGAAAGCTTGTTAAATTTTGTCACTTTTTTTTTGGAACAAGAAAGTGGGATTTCAAATCGCTGGTAACGATTAGAAATCCCACTTTTCTTTTTGAATCCTGTGTCTAAATTTAAAACAAAGAATTAACCCTAACTGATGCCTTTACCAATGCAATAGCTTTTATGCTGCTAATTGGATATTCCAGCGTTTGATAATGCGAATTATAAGCCGTAAACTGTGCGTATCCTTCGCGTTCAGATTGTTTTAAATATCTAATTAAGAAAAATTCATTATTATCGCTGCTTACGTATATTAAGTACATTTCGCCCCAGATAATATTGTTTTCCAGATTATCTATTTTTTTATAGACCACAATATCGCCGCTTTTTAACAGCGGATACATACTATCGTCTAATAAATACAAAGCCCCGTCGTATTGAGAAATTCTGGGAACATTTAAAAAACTTATAGGTCTTTGAGAATTCGTTTCTCCAAGCAAATCAGCAATTTCTGCCGTAGTTTCGACATCATAAACCGGAATATTACGGCTTTGCGTTTTTTCTGTTTTTCTATAAAATGCCCGTCCTTCATTTACAGTATCATATAAAAGCATATCGCCATTGCCTTTTAAAAGCCATTCTGAGTTAATATCAGGGTATTGATGTAAGATATTTTCTAATTTATCTACACCAATCGTTTTGTCATTTTTTAACTGACTGGCAAATGAGCCATTAGACATTCCCACCACTCTTTCAAACGCTCTAATTCTAATACCTTTGTAATCCAAATACTGTTTAATCCTTTTAAGTGTATTTTCCGCCATAGTTTATTTTTATTTTATAAAATATCTTACAATTATTTGTAACTAAGAAATATCTTACGTATATTTGTCTTACTTTTAATACAAAAAATGCAATGGACAAAAATATAAAATCTCAGCCAAGTTACAACCAAGAAGTGTTAAAGATTATTAAAGAAAAACACGGTTATTCTTACGATTATATTCGAAAATCCATTAGAGGCGACCGTACAGGCATTATATGCGACATTATTAAGGCAGAATATAAAAGGCTGGACAATGAATATAAAATAGTACGAGAGAGTCAGGCCAAAAGATTAAGAGAGGAACAAAATAAACTTTAAAATACAATTTTCCAGGGAGCCGTAATAATCCAAAAACAATGGTCTGCTCTTTTCGCCAGGAGTATTCATAAAATGTGTTTAGAAACCCGCTATCTTTCGAAATACGTCATATGAGAGGACTTAAATCTTAATTACAATAGATTACAAAATTGGGCAGGCAGCTAATCCGGGCTTGCCTAATGTATGTCCCTAGGAAAGCAAAGCCGTAAAATCATCTTACGGCTTTTGTTTTTATACAGCATTAAAGCTTCAAAAAACTTGAAACAAAAGCATATCTTTGCGGCATCCGCGCCTAAAACAAATTAATGCCCTCATTGATATGACACGAGAACATTATATTCCCTTTAATAAGGAATTTTTACTCGAACAACAAATTGCAGCTTTCGCCGAAGACAAACAAAAGGCTGATGATTTTAAAAAATTATTCGAAATTATCGAACATTATTATCATTACGAATCTTTTAATCTAAACCGAAACTTAAAGCAAAACTATGCTTTATATGATCCTGATTTAAGCGAAAGAGAACGTGAAGGCTTTATTGGCAAAAGCGATTTTTCTATCTTCAAGAACACACTGCTTACTGTTTTAGAACGCGGCAATTATTACCGAATCGGCGAAGAAACTTTAAAAGAAGCCTTTGAGGAATCTGATTTGATTGGTTTAAATCTCACAATCGATTTTAATGCTTTTAAAGATTACGAATTGTATGCCCGCGGTCATCATAAAGCAAAAGAAAAGGTCAAGAAATATTTTTTCTGGAAAAAAGAAGTCGAAATCGAATATTACGATCGGGTACTTATTTACCTCAATTACAGCGATGCCGATTATCTGGCAGCAAAAAAAGTTAAATTAGGCAAAATGCCAATCGATCCGGGTTCTATCGCATTAAAAATTTTTAAGCGTGTTCCTAAAAACGACCTTGAAACCATTTTTCCAAATGCGGTTCCAAAAATGTCTTTTAAAGACAAAATGCTGCTTTGGGTTCCGGGTGTTTTTGGTGGTATTTCATTATTAAGCGCCAAAGTAATTCCGGCTCTTCTAAATATGTATGAAGCTTACCAAACGGGCGAAACGATCGATTTATTAAACAGTAAAACATCCTTAAATCAAGGATTAATTGCTTTGGGAATTCTGGCAGCGTATTGTTTCCGCCAGTACAATAATTTCATAAACAAGAAAATTCGATATTCTAAAACACTTTCAGACAGTTTGTATTTTAAGAATTTAGGAAACAACAGCGGTGCTTTTTATTCGCTTTTAAATTCATCTGAAGAAGAGGCATTAAAAGAAACCATTTTAGCCTATACCTTTTTACACGAAAGCCCGGTTTCGCTGACTGCCGAAGAACTGGATTCTCAAATTGAATCCTGGTTTGCTTTAAACCTAAAAACCGAACTGGATTTTGATGTAAACGACGCATTAATAAAACTAAAAAGTATTGGTCTTGGAATTGAAAATGACGGAAAATGGCAGGTTGTATCGCTAAAAGAAGCATTGATAAAAATTGATGAATTATGGGATAACGTTTTTGAATACAACCAGAAATAAATCCTTTTTTATTCATTTTTAAGCACCAATAATAATACATTTTTTGGAAGGAAACTTCATAAGCAATCCGTAATTTTGTAAGAACAATTGCCGTTTTTAAATTATTTAAAACTGCAGCGGCTTACTAATTAACGAGCCCGATAACTTTAAAGACCCCAAAAAATGAAACTTACCAATTTTTTAAGCGACCAGGGCTATGATATAATTCAGGGTCCCATTAGAAACCACAAACCCTTACAATTATGGCTCAAAAAGCCTTTTGATGAAGCACAGCTTTATTATGCCCATATTGAACATGCTTTTAAAAGCAGTATCGTATTAAATGAAATTGAAAATCCGGCATTAAATATTAATTCCAGTCACAAAGATGATTACGGATTCAATATTGGTATAACACTTCTTCAGCAGATCATGGAGACTTTAGGCCTCGGAAATTTTGAATTATCATCAAAAATTAAATCCGGAAAAAAAGTAACCATAAGTTATGACAATTCCGTCACCAGAGAATATGCAATTGGAAACCTCGAAGATTATATGTACGGAGCTGATTTTCTGCATCCAAATCCTTCTCTTCTAAAAAATGCCAATAGAAATTATATTCTTGTAATAAGCGGTATTGTTTTCGCAAAAAATGTAATTGTCGATATCGAAACTGATTTTGCTTTAGATACCAATTTAACTGCCAGCTTAAACGAAATTGCCAGCGGTAAAGCCGATTTTTCGATTAACGCGCAAAAAAAGCTCAAAATGGTTTCAAATACTGATATTCTTTTTCCAATAGCGGTTAAAGCCAGCCGAATAGACTTCGATAAAAGCCGATTTAAAAAGCTAAAATTAGTAACTGATACCAGTGATATATTTTAATTTTAAAAAAGCATTTTAATTAAATAAGTACAGAAAATGAAAGCTTCTGTACTTATTTAAAATATTATAACTCACAAAAAAATATCTTTTGAAACTATCCAATTCTTCTCCAAACGAAACAAATTCAGGTTACACATGTTGTTGCTGCGGCGAAATTTTCGACGAAATGCCTTTATGTTTCGGCAATGAATTTCCGGCTTATTATTATGCAGTTCCGCCCGAAGAAAGAGAACAGCGAATTGAATACGGCGGCAGCTGGTGTTATGTAGATGAAGAACATTTTTTTCACCGCGGAAGATTAACCATCCCGATAATTGATTATCATGAGGATTTGGTTTTTAATGTATGGACCACAATAAGCGAAGATAACTTTTGCCTGAGAATGGATTTGTGGGAAGACCCAAACCGCATAAACCAGGAACCGTATTTTGGCTGGATGCAGACTGATGTTCCTACATACGGCAAAACTATTTCTCTTAAAACAATTGCCATAGAACAAGAACTGGGATTGATTCCTGAAATAAAAATGATTGAAGAAAACCATCCCTTAACTCTCGATCAGGAAAACGGAATTACTTTTGAAAAAGCGACTGCTATTGTAAATGAAATAATGAAAATACAGCACGGTAAAAGCTAAAAGAAATTTCACTAGATTTACGGTAACTAACCTTATAAAACCAAAACAATGAGAACATTAGACCAATGGTTTGCCGAGTATGCCGTAAGTCATCAAAATCCAAAAAACAAAGCAATACATTACATTTGCGTGCCGGCAATTTACTTTTCTATAGTAGGTTTACTAATGAGTATTCCGAGTGGTATTATTGCCAATACTTTAAAACTAAATGCGCCTGTTATCGAAAACTGGGCTTTTGTAGTTTTGCTTTTTGTGCTTATTTTCTACATTCGATTATCTATTGCGATGGCAGTAAAAATTGCTCTGTTTTCAGGAATTTGTCTTGTTGTTAATTATTATATCGGGCAGATTTTCCCTTTATGGGCATTCTCGATTGGCGTTTTTGTAATTGCCTGGATTGGGCAGTTTTACGGTCATAATATCGAAGGCAAAAAACCGTCTTTTTTAAAAGATCTTCAGTTTTTATTGATTGGTCCGGCTTGGGTTGTCGAAAATTTATTTTCCAGAAAATAATGAAAGCTCAAAAAACCAGCAGAACAGCTCAATACATGGCTTTTTTTAGAGCGCTGGAAACTAAACGAAATCAAAAGGACAGAATATTTTCTGACCCTTATGCCATACATTTTGTAGATTCTAAATTAAGGCTCGCTGTTCGTTTGTCTCAATATTCTGTTTTCTCAAAATACATCAACCATACAATTAATAAAAAAATTCCGGGCGCTTTATCTTCTGGAACTGCCAGAACAAAATATATTGACGAACTGCTTAAAACAGCAGTTTCAAATGGCGTACAGCAAGTTATAATTTTAGGAGCAGGATTTGATACCAGAGCGGTGCGTCTTGACTTTTTAAAATCTATTCCCGTAATTGAAATTGACCACCCCAATACGTCAAATTTTAAAGCCGAAATTTATAAAAAACGTATAGGCAGGATTCCAGAAAATGTTACTTTTCTTCAAATCGATTTTAACAAGCAAAACCTGGACCAGCTGGCAGAAGAAAATAACTTAGATTTTTCTAAACCTACTGCCGTTATATGGGAAGGCGTAACCAATTATTTAACCGAAGAAGCCGTAAAAAGCACTTTTTCTTTCATTTCTAAGTTTACCCAAAACAGTTACGTCATATTTACTTATGTGCATAAAGAAATACTCAAAAATCCTGAATTATTTTTAGGCGGAGAAAAACTTTTAAAAGATCTGGAAAAACTAGAGGAACACTGGACTTTTGGTTTTATGCCAAATGAGCTGCCAGAGTATTTAAATCAGTTTAATATTCAGCTTCTGGAAGATTTAGGAGCCGATGAATACCGTCAAAAATTTCTTCCTGATCGTGCTGAAAAAGGATATGAGTTTTACAGAACTGCTTTTGCAGTAAAAAAGGTTTAAGTCAATTTAGTAATACAGCGGCAATACTTCCCTGACTTTAGACATGATTAACTAAAATTTTAAACCTCTTCTTTAAAATTAATCATGGTTTTTACATTTTCAAACAGCTCCGGGAATTCTTTCTTAAAGATTTCCGGAGTTTCAAAAAAATGTTCCAGAATTACGGCAAGAAATTCAAACTTGTTTGTATACGCATAATCTCTAAAATATTGTTTTTCCTTAAGCTTATTTGTTAAGTCTTCCTTATCAAAATATTTTTCTATTTCGGTAAATTCATCATAGAATATTATTGCATTAGGATCTGCTCTTTTTCTGGAATGAAAGTGCAGAACATGTGTAAATTCATGCAGCCCGAGATTGATATTATCTTTTGTCTGATGTCCGCTCAGGAAATCTTCCCATGAAAAAACAATGGTTTTCATTCTCGGGTTATATTCTCCTTTATGATATGCATCATTAATGGTTGAGTAATATACAGAAGGATAAATGACAATATTCTCAAATAAGTGAATGAGATAAGTTCGCATTCCAAAAGTCAGCATTACATAAGTTCCGGCAATGATGAGTTTCATTTCCTGCGTAACTTCAATATCTTTTCCGTCAAAATTATAATTATCAATGAAACACTTTACCCGATGTTCAAAATAGCCTTTCTTTTTATCTGAAAGACTGAGGTAAAATGGAAATTCACGGCGTAAAATTGTTTTATCGGCACCATTCATTTTATTCAAAATGGGATGCCAAAATATAAACAACGGTTTATTAAAAAGCAGTAAATAAGTTGGTTCAATAATTCTGAACACGATTATTAAACCAAATAAAATTCCGCCTAAAAAGAGAAAAAGCATAGTTTTAATTCAATTAAAAAAACAGAAAGCTTTATTGATCTCTGTTTTGCTAAAATATAAAATTGAAATTAAATATTTCTTTATATTCGCTTGATAATCTTAAAACCAGCTTCTTAAATCATATTTACCTTATTATGAAGAATATCAGCCAGATTGAATTACCAAAATACAATACGCCTAATTATGAATTAATCGAAAACGGAATCTATTTTGACAAACAAGATGGAGATTTATATGTTTTTGCCGTAACATATGAGTTAGAAGAAAATGAAGATTCTCAATATCCGTTAGAAGATATTCTGGACGAATTCTATCTGCATGTTTCTGATTTTGTTGACGAAGATGCTTTTAATACTTCAAGAATTGTAACACTTGAATTAGGCGGTGATTTAGAAGATGCTCAAAAAGCGGTTCAAAATCTTATTGGAAAACGCGCTTACAATGCCGAAGATATTGATGAAGACGGAAATAAATATATAAAACTGGTTATTGAATAAAATTTTATTTATCTCTCAATATATAAGTTTATTAAATTTACATAAACACAAAATCAATATATTATGAGAAAAATAATTGTTTTGTCGATGATTTCGCTGGATGGTGTAATGCAGGCTCCAGGCGGACCAAAAGAAGATAAATCAGACGGATTTAAATATGGAGGCTGGACTGCACCTTATGGCGACGAAGCTTATAGCAAAGCTGTAAAAAATGAGATACAACCTGCGGATTATCTTTTGGGCAGAAAGACTTTCGAAATTTGGGAAGATTACTGGCCGAAAAACGCAGCATTTTGGCCTGGCATTAATGAAGGCAATAAATACGTTCTTTCTAAAACCAGAAAAAAATCAGATTGGAAAAACTCTATCTTTATCAAAAATCTGGCAGAAATAAAAAAACTAAAAGAGACAAAAGGTTTAGATATTCAGGTTTGGGGAAGCAGCGAGCTGATTCATTTACTGCTCAAAAATGATTTAGTAGATGAAATTAGATTAAAAATTCATCCCTTACTGCTTGGCAGAGGGAAAAAGCTTTTTGACGATAATGCACATCCGTCAGGATTTGAATTAATCGAAAACACTGTTACTTCGACAGGAGTAATTTTAGCCAGTTACAAACGCGCCGGAGAAGTAAAAACAGGAAATGCAGGAAAAACTATTAAATAACCAATTATAAATCAAAAACATCAAAACATGGAAAACAAAAATAATGTGCCGGTATTTACGTTTAGTATTGTAGCTATAATTGTAGGTGCAGCATTGTACAAACAAATTGACTTTGAAAATTTAAAATTTGAAAAACCTGCCCTGGCAATTGTGTATTTGATTGTTTTTGTTTTTTCGGTTTTTGTTTTAATTAAAAATTTCAGGAAGAAAACACAGAAATAAAATACCTGCTTAAAAATCACCCAAATCAAAATTTCAAAAATGAAAAAAACACTAGCACCATTTTTACTTGCATTTATTGCTGTAAATATGTTTGGACAAGCGCCAGCCAGTAAAACTAACAATGTCAACACTAAACTTCCCGTTGCTGAAATGGTTGTTAACAAGGCTTTTAAACCAGTTAAAAAAATCCCATTAGACGGCGAATCAATGCTTATTTATGATTACGACGGCGCACTTTTTTCATTTGATTTAGAAACCGAAACAATTAACTGGACTGTAAAACCTTCAGATGCTAATACGGAAATGTGCGGCAACAAAGTTACACTGCAGGATGGTGTTGTGTATGTTCCGTTTATTAATGGTGAAATTTTTGCTGTAGACAATCAATCTGGCGAATTTTTCTGGAAATCAAGACTGGGCAATATTACAGATCAAATTATACTAAAAGATCAGGCTCCAACTATAAGTAATGGAAAACTTTTTATCATTGCTCAAAATCAAAACGGAAGCAGTAATCTTTATGCTCTTAACATAAAAGACGGAAGTCTGGCATGGAATTACAAACTAGACACTCCAAATAACGACATTCAGACATTAGTTTTTAATAACAAAATTTTTACTCAAAGCGGTTCAACTGTTTATAGTTTTGAAGCCGATACAGGAAAAGTACTAAGCCAAAAAAGCTTTGAGGAAGCCATGACTGGAAAACCTGTAACAGATGGTGAAAATGTATTTATTGCAAATGAAAAAAATGTGCTTTTTGCATTAAATCCTAATAACCTTGATATTGTATGGGAATTTAAATTAGATGAAAGTCAATACAATACAAAGGAACGTATATTGTGCCATGACAAAAAAATATATTTAGCAGCACAAGGCCCTCAGTTTTCTTCTATATATGCTGTTGATTCAAAAACAGGAACTCAGCTTTGGAAAACAGATTTTAAGGATGATAATATCGAATACATTCTTAAAGAAAGTGAAAACATTTGGGGATACACTCGTAAAAAGAAACTTTTTGAGCTGGATTTAAATAATGGAGAAATAGCATTTGATGCAAAATTAACAACCCTGCCTGTTTCAAATATTGAATTCCCTGACAATGATGATAACTTGCTTTATTATTACTGCGATGCCGGTTTAATTCAGTTTGATTTAAAAGAAAAAGACGAAAACGTATATTATATGCGAACTTCACTCAAAGACAATGTTTACACTGCTTATCTAAAAATAATTCGATAATAAAAAAGAAGGCTTCTCTAATTGAGAAGCCTTCTTTTTTAGATTTTACTATTAATTTAACACGCAATAATATTCAAAAAAGCATCTCTAGAGATTAATGCTTCAGTAAAATTAATCAACAAGTTCTTTTTTATGTTTTCTGATGTAGTCTACAAGCAGTTTTTCCAGATTTTTAGTTTTATTCAAGTCAAAAAATTCATCATCAAACTCCTCTAATGGGTCATCCACAAACTTTTCCTGATACTTTGTGACTCTTTCATATTCTTTTTCAAAAGTTTCATTAGCGCGCTTTGTTAAGTCTGCAAATTTGTGAGCTCCAATAAGATGTAAAGCCTCTGGCAAATGTTTGTAATACATCCCGCCTGCATTGTTGTAAAACTGATTATAACCGCCATTATTTACTTCTCCTCTTAACAAACGAACCATGAAAACAGCTTGTTTTGATTTATTCCAGGACGACGTTACGACATCATATTCGTTGTGATGACCTGACAGTTGTGTAGAAAAAACTGCAGAAACTTCATCTAATAAATATTTGTCTGAAGTTCTGTCAATATTTTCTTCCGTCAAATACATATTAACCTTGTCTTTTGATGGCTCAATTTTTTTTTCTTCCATTACAGTGACAATAATCTCACCGTTTTCTTTTTTTGTCTGCCCTGAACATCCAAAGAAACTTAAAATTGCTGTAAAAAATCCCATAATTATTAATGTATGTCTCATTGATGTATTTTGTTTAATTTGATAAATTAGAACAATATTCAGCAGATGGAGTTATTATTTAGTATAATTCCAGCTCAATTTCGTTTTTTTTATTAAGATTTCCAATAATAAAACAGAGTAGTTTATTTGTTGATTATAAGTGAATTTAAAGACATAAAAAAAGCCTGCAAAATATTTTTTTTGCAGGCTTTTTTTAGTTTTAAAGTGACCCCGGAGGGGTTCGAACCCCCAACCCTCAGAGCCGAAATCTGATATTCTATCCAGTTGAACTACGAGGTCAGTTAATGTTAGATTTATGATTTTAGTCCCGACAGCTATCGGGACTAAAATCTAAAATTATATTTATGATAATAATTTTTTCACAATTGTAGAAATGGTTTTTCCTTCAGCAGTTCCGCCTAATTGAGCAGATGCTAATCCCATAACTTTACCCATTGAAGCAATTCCAGAAGCGCCTGTTTCTGCAATGATTTTTGCAATTACAGCTTCTACTTCTTCTTCGCTTAACTGAGCCGGTAAAAACTTCTCTATTACCGCTACCTGAGCCAATTCTGGTTCAGCTAAGTCAGGACGGTTTTGCTCTGTAAAGATTCTTGCGCTTTCTTTACGGGTTTTTACTAATCTTTGAAGTAATTTAATTTCTTCGTCTTCTTTTAAATCTTCTTTAGATCCTGAAGCTGTCGAAGCTAATAATAATTCAGATTTTACTGCTCTTAATGCTTCTAATGCTACTGTATCTTTTGCTTTCATGGCCGTTTTGATCTCGTCCATGATTTTTGCTTGTAAACTCATCTTTATATTTTTTTATTTGAATAAGCTGTGCTTATAAATTGATTATTAACCAGGTATTTTTTATTTTAAATAATATTCTAGTTGTCAGGCTGAGTCCATTCGGCTTCGCTCAGGATAAACGTTGTCGAAACTCTTTACGAGAAACCCTTCGACTTCGCTCAGGGTGACAATATTGTCTTTAAAATACTAATTTAAAAGTCAAATTTCTAAATTCTGTGCGAAGATAAAAAAAATAACCCGAAAATTAAATCCAATTTTCGGGCTATTCTTATATTAAGATTGTAAAATTAATCTACGTTGTCGTGCAAAAATGAATTATTTGAACGCAATTGCAAATCGTTGTTACTATCTGTTCCAACCGAAATTCTAGAATTTGTATTGTTTGATTGAGAATTCGACAAATCGATTCCTAATCTTTTGTAAGCTGGTTCTTTTTCCAGCTCATCGATTCTTGAAACGTTATTGTGAAATTTATAATTAAATTCTTTTAGTTTCTTTCTTCTTTCTTCAGCTCTTAAACGAAGTGTTTCTTCAATTGTTAATTCCATTGGAGAAACTTCTGAAGTTGTTGTAAAATCTGGCTGGCTTGCAAAATCAGCTCTTGATTTCAACGTAATGTTTAATTCTTCAGGAACAACATCTTCAACCACTTTTTCAACTGGTTTAGAAGTTAGTAAATCGTTCTCAACTTCCATATATTCTTCTAACGAATATTTGATAATTCCTTTATCAGAAAGCTCCGTTACCGGTACAAATGAAACCGGATCGTTTACTTTTATATTGCGAGTTTCGTTTGACAGTTCAAAAACAATTTTATTGTCTTGTTCTGCAATTGGTTCTCTTTTAATTTCAGGCTCTGACTTGAAAAGCGGTAAATCAAATGAAAAAGTAGTTTGTTGTTCTTCTCTTTCAAAAGTTCTTTGCTGTACAGGTTTTACTTCCTGAACTGGTTCTGCAGCAGGAGTCGAAATTTTAAAATCAATATCAGTAATTGGCGACACGATTTCAAAAGTTACATCAAGGTTTTTAATGAACTCAGACATCACTACCAATTCTTCCTGATTGATTGTAGGTGTTGTTACCGGAGCAACTGGAGTTTGTACGGGAGCAACCGTATCTTCCATTAATTCAAAAACAATCTTCTCCTCTGATTTTGCAGTAGGTGTTTCTGCATTTAAATCAAATGAAGTAAGCGGTTTGTTTGTTAAATTATGAACACTTCTCTGCTCATCTTCTAACGTATGAATGATTTTTTTAGGCTCTGTATTAACAATCTCGTTTTGTTGTTCAACGTCAAAACCAGTTGCAATAATAGTTACTGCAATAGCTTCACCAAGGCTTTCGTCTTCTCCAACCCCCATGATAATATTGGCATTGTAACCTGCTTCTGCCTGAATGTGATCGTTGATTTCTCCGATTTCGTCAAGCGTTATCTCGTTAGACCCAGAAACGATAAGCAACAATACGTTTTTGGCTCCTGTAATTTTATTGTCATTTAATAATGGTGAATCCAATGCAGATACGATCGCATCTTTTGCTCTGTTTTCTCCTTCTGCCACAGCAGATCCCATAATAGCCGTTCCGCTGTTTGCCAAAACTGTTTTAGCATCGCGTAAATCGATATTTTGAGTATAGTGGTGCGTAATTACTTCGGCAATACCTCTAGAGGCAGTTGCTAAAACTTCATCTGCTTTAGAGAATCCAGCTTTGAAACCAAGATTACCGTAAACTTCTCTTAATTTATTGTTGTTAATTACAATTAAAGAGTCAACTTGTTTGCGTAATTTTTCGATTCCTAAAAGTGCCTGCTCCTGACGTACTTTCCCTTCAAACTGAAACGGAATTGTCACGATACCCACTGTAAGGATTTCTCTTTCTTTTGCTAATTGTGCGATAACGGGAGCTGCACCAGTACCGGTTCCTCCACCCATACCAGCGGTAATAAATACCATTTTAGTGCCGCGGTCTAACATTTTTTCAATGTCGGCAATGCTTTCAATAGCAGACTGCTGTCCTACGTCAGGATTTGCTCCTGCTCCAAGACCTTCTGTTAAATTTACTCCTAACTGAATTTTGTTAGGTACTGAACTGTTCTGCAGTGCTTGTGAATCGGTATTACAAACTATAAAATCTACACCTTTAATACCTTGTTTAAACATGTGGTTGATAGCATTGCTTCCTCCTCCACCTACACCTATTACTTTGATTACATTTGATTGGTTTTTTGGTAAATCAAATGAAATACTTCCAAATTCTGAGTTGCTCATCATCTTTTTGGTTTTTTGAAATTCTTATTTAGTACATTTTTTACTTCTTGACTTGGGGCAAGAAAGTAATCCTTCTCTTTTATTATTCTGCGTTGTCTAAAAAATCCTTGATTTTGTCGACATATCTATCAAAAAATGATCTTCTGATTTTTGTTTCTGTAGATTCTGGTCCGGCCTTTATTGTTTTTACTTCCCTTGCCTGTTCCATAGCTTCTACTTTTTCAACGTAGTTTTCTTCAACTTCGTATCGCTGCTGTTGTACAGGCGGTTCAACGGTTCTGTAAACTACTTTTGGCTGTTCATTGACAACTTCCATTCTAATAGCACTTTGTGTGCTGTTTTCGATGCTGTTCATTACTAAACCAACTGCTGTTGCAAATAACGGGCTGGAGATTTCTTCGCTTGAGTTTCCTGCCAAATGCTCGTTTGGATATCCAATTCTGGTATCCATACCAGTGATATATTCTACTAATTGTTTAATGTGCTTTAATTGTGCACCACCACCAGTAAGAACAATTCCTGCAATTAACTTTTTGCGGGGATCTTCATGTCCGTAAGCTTTGATTTCTGCAAAAACCTGTTCTACAATTTCCACTACACGTGCATGGATAATTTTTGAAAGATTTTTTAATGAAATCTCTTTTGGTTCTCTGCCTCTTAAACCAGGAATAGAAACAATTTCGTTGTCTTTATTTTCTCCCGGCCATGCTGATCCGAATTTTATTTTTAAAAGCTCTGCCTGTTTTTCGATAATCGAACAGCCTTCTTTAATATCATCTGTAATTACATTTCCTCCAAAAGGAATTACAGCTGTATGACGAATAATTCCATCTTTAAAAATGGCTAAATCGGTTGTTCCGCCTCCGATATCGATAAGCGCAACTCCCGCTTCTTTTTCTTCCTGACTTAAAACAGCATCTGCAGAAGCTAATGGTTCTAATGTTAATCCAGATAATTCGATTCCTGAACTCTGAATACATCTTCCAACGTTTCTGATTGAAGAAGCCTGCCCTACTACAACGTGAAAACTAGATTCTAATCTTCCGCCGTACATTCCAATTGGTTCTTTGATTTCAGATTGTCCGTCGATCTTAAATTCCTGCGGCAGAACGTGAATAATTTCTTCTCCCGGTAACATAGCCAGTTTATTTACCTGATCGATTAAAAGCTGAATATCTTTTTCGCCAATTACTTCTTCCGGATTATTACGGCTGATGTAATCTGTATGCTGAATACTTCTGATGTGCTGCCCGGCGATACCTACAACTACATCTTTTATTTTATAACCTGAATTGTTTTCTGCTTCAAGGATTGCCTGCTGAATAGATTGAATAGTCTGCGTAATGTTGTTTACCACACCACGTGCAACACCAAGACTTTTGGATTTTCCAATACCCAAAATTTCCAATTTACCATACTCATTTTTCTTGCCTATCATGGCAACTATCTTTGTCGTTCCAATATCTAGACCTACTGCAATGTTATCTTTTTCCATCTTCTATTATTTTGTGCAAACTACTTGTTCCGTAAACCTAAGGTCAATTTTATTGTATTTGTATAACGTACTATCTAAAACAGCCTTTTGAAAAAAGGCTTTATAGTTTCTAAATTTTCTATCAACATTCATTGTACGACCAAAATCTATGACGTAATCATAGTTTCGGTTAAACATTTTTAGGCTGCCATTAGGCATAATTTGTATTGCAATGATGTTTTTTCTCAAAAACGCATCGTCGTAAATTGTGCGAAATAAAGCAGCTAAATCTTCGTTATTTTTTTCATTTATTGCCCCAGAAACAAGAGGAACTCGCGCCGTAAAATTATCTGACAAGGGCATTTTATCACCCTCATAGTCAATATAAAAAGAGCGATCACCATTATAGATTCTTGCTATTGGTGTCTTCTGTTTTACTACCGCTTTTAGAACGCCGTCGATACTTACAAAAACATCTGACTTCTCAATCATGTCTTGCGCATCAAGGGTTTTCTCTATCTTATTCAAATCTACTTCATCTTTTCTAATACTGGAAGCGTCTCTTTTATTTTCTATCAACAATTTATTAACCGTTTCCGGCTTTACAAAAAGCGTATTTTCTCCTACAAAAACAACCATAGATTTTTTCAATTTTCTATCTCCATTTCGGTGCTGCGCGAAAGAATATAGAAAAAGAACAAGCCCTAAAATGAGTACTAATCGAATATTTGTCCAATTAAATATTTTCATTCAGCATTTTTTTAATTGATGGTACCATTTCACCAATATCACCAGCTCCTATTGTTACAATTATTGGCGCATCACTGGCTTTGATTTCCGCTAATAAATCTTCTTTTGCAACAATTTTTCTGTTCGGGTTTGTCATTTTATCCAGCAGCCATTGCGATGTAATTCCTTCCATTGGTAATTCGCGTGCCGGATAAATATCCATCAAAAACACTTCATCAAACTGAGACAGGCTTTCGGCAAATCCGTCGGCAAAATCTCTAGTTCTGCTAAACAAATGCGGCTGAAAAACTGCCAGAACTTTACGTCCCGGATATAGCTCTCTAACTGCCTGATGAACAGCATTTATTTCTGTTGGATGATGTGCATAATCATCTATATAAACTAACTTATCTGATTTAATTTGATAAGAAAAACGTCTTCTAATTCCATTAAATGAGGCAATAGCTTTTGCAATGGCGTCGGTCGGGGTGCCATACGTTTTCGCCATCGCAATAGCCATTAACCCATTCATTAAATTGTGTTTTCCCGGAAGTCCAAAACGAAGGTCTTTCATAATTTCTGACGGCGTCTGCACATCAAAAACATAATTTCCATCTTCAATTCGAACATTATAAGCTTTATATACTGCATCTTCATTTATAGCACATTGAACGCCTTCAAGAGGTAATTCTTTGGTTATAAACAGTTTGCTTTTATCTTCTACTTTCGAGGCAAATTCAATAAACGAAGCCTGAATTGCATCACTTGTTCCATAAATATCCAAATGATCTGCATCCATTGAGGTAACGCAGGCAATATCAGGATGCAAATGAAGGAATGAACGATCAAACTCATCAGCCTCTACTACGGTTACCGTTTTTCCGGTTCCAATTAAGTTTGAATTGTAATTTTCTACAATACCACCTACAAAGGCTGTAACATCTGCCCCGCTTTGGTGTAGAATATGTCCTAAAATACTAGATGTTGTGGTTTTACCGTGTGTTCCGGCAACTGCAAAACTAAAAGTATCCTTAGTGATAATTCCTAAAACCTCTGCTCGTTTTTTAATTTGGTAATTTCTTTCAATAAAATAATGCCATTCTGAATGTGAGGTTGGAACCGCAGGCGTAAAAATTACCAGCGTATTCTCTACATAATAATTAGATGGAATTAAATTGATGTTGTCTTCAAAATGAATATCAATACCACTTTCAATCAATTCACTTGTAAGCATAGAAGGCGTTTTATCATAACCGGAAACTTTTTTCCCGATGTATTTGAAATAACGGGCCAAAGCACTCATTCCGATGCCTCCGATACCTATAAAATAAACGTTTTCTATTTGATTTAAATTCATTTTAAAATATGTTTTTTTCGACTTGACTGCCTCTTACTTTTTTGTAAGAAACTAACAATTAACCCTTTGCGTTTTCTGAAGTCTTTTCAAGCCTAAATTGCCTAAAATAGCCTTCTTATTTATTTTCTGTGTTGTATAATTTTTATAAAATATTATATTATAACAACTTTTTAATTTGTTCTACTATTACTTTTGTCGCATCCGGGCGAGCCAGTTTTTTAATGTTTGCGCTCAGTTGTTTTTGTTTTCCATCGTCTTTCAGCAGCGCTTCAAAAACAATGCTAAACTCGTTGTCAAGTTCAGATTCTTTCAACAAAATCGCACCTTTTGCTTCTACGATTGCCTGAGCATTTTTAGTTTGGTGATCCTCAGCTACATTAGGAGACGGAATAAAAATTACCGGTTTGCCTACAATACATAATTCTGAAACTGATGATGCTCCTGCTCGTGAAATAATGACATCTGCAGCTGCGTACACAAAATCCATTCTTTCTATAAAATCAACTACTCTTACGTTTTGCTGATTGTATTTTTTGTAATCCTCAAAATATAATTTTCCGCACTGCCAGATAATCTGAACGTCCTGCGAAAGGAAATTTTGAAGTTCTTTTTCAATTAACTGATTGATTCTCCTTGCTCCTAAACTTCCTCCTAAAACCAACAGTGTTTTTTTATTTGGATCTAAGCCGTAAAAAGCAATTGCTTCGTCACGTTTCGTATCAATATCAATTAAATCCTGACGAACCGGATTCCCTGTTAAAACGATTTTTTCTTTTGGAAAAAATCTTTCTAAATTTTCATAAGCCACACAAATGGCATTTGCTTTTTTACTCAGCAATTTGTTTGTAATTCCGGGAAAAGAATTCTGCTCCTGAACTACTGTCGGGATTCCTGCAGAACCCGCCGCCTGCAATAATGGCCCGCTGGCAAAACCGCCCGTACCAATTACTACATTGGGCTTGAATTTTTTAATAATTCTTTTTGATTCAAATAAACTAGATGCCAGTTTTAAAGGAAACATCATATTTTGCAAAGTCAGTTTTCGCTGTAATCCGGCAATCCAAAGACCTTTTATTTCGTAACCTGCCTGAGGTACTTTCTGCATTTCCATTTTGTCTTTGGCACCAACGAAAAGAAATTCAGCATCTGGGAATTGCAATTTTAATTCGTTTGCAATCGCAATCGCAGGATAAATATGACCTCCTGTTCCTCCTCCGCTTAGTATGAATTTATACTTTGTCATGACTATACTATTCTATCCCTTTTTATTTATTTAAAACTGCATTCATCGGATTTCTTGAATTGTCTTCGATGGAATACATCGCTTCTTCTTCGTAAATCTCTTCTTTTTCATCAACCGGCAAATCATCTTCCGCCAATTCCTTATCTATTAATCTTTGAAGCGCTTCTTTTCTTCTTGCTTTTTCTTCTTGTTCTTCGGTAATTTCTTCTTCTTTCTTGGTTACACTAATAATAATCCCGAGAGAGAAACAGGTCATCCAGATCGAACTACCTCCGGAACTTATCAGCGGAAGCGTTTGTCCTGTTACGGGCAGTAATTCTACTGCAACAGCCATATTAATCATGGCCTGAAATATCATCGGAAATCCGAGGCCGACGACAACTAATTTTCCAAACAAGGTATTGGCTTTATGTGATGCGATCACAAATCGGAATAACAACAATAAATACAGAACTAATATTGAAACCCCGCCTACTAAACCATATTCTTCTACTACAATGGCGTAAATAAAATCGGAAGAAGATTGTGGCAAAAAGTTCTTCTGAACGCTTTTTCCAGGTCCTAATCCTCCTAATTTTCCTGATGCTATTGCAATTTTTGCTTTTTCAATCTGATAATCATCTTCATCGGGCTTATCTGTCGTAAAGTTCATGATACGACTTTCCCATGTTGAAACCCTGCTGAAAAATCTTGATTCCGGGAATGCTTTTGCCACTAAAAGGAAAAATGCTAACATCGCAATTCCTGACCCAATAATAAAAGCAATGTATTTTAACGGATATTTACCAATAAATGTAAGCATCATTACCATTGCAAAAATCAACGCTGTGGTCGAAAAGTTGGCTGGTAATATCAATGCTAAAGTGATAAAAACCGGTATCCAAAGCTGAATAAATGAGGTTTGAAACGGCTCGTTTTCTTCTTTGGTTTTTGACAAATAGCGTGCTACATAAATAAACAATACGCTTGCCGCTAATGTTGATGTCTGAAACGTAATTCCAATGAACGGCACCTGAATCCAACGACTTGCATTTGCTCCTGCAATTACAGTTCCTTTCAACAAAGTATACAATAGCAACAGCCACACTACCGGAAGTGCAATTTTTGAAATTGCCCTGAAATAATGGTACGGCACTTTGTGAACCCAGTAAATAATTAAAAAACCGATGCAGACGTGAGCTAAGTGTTTTACTAAATACCCCAATGTGTTCCCGGTTCCGTGACCTATATACGCCAGGTTACTGCTCGCACTAAAAACAGGCATAAACGAAAACAACGCCAATAAGGCCACGAATGACCATATTACTCTATCTCCTTTTAGTTTGTTAACCAGCTCCTTCATTTGTTGTTTTGTTTCAAGTTTTTTTGTTTCAGGCTTCACGTTTCAGGTGTCGAACTTGAAACCTGAAACGTGAAACTTTAAACTATTTTCTACAAGTTATGAACTGCTTGCTTGAATTGCTTCCCTCTGTCTTCATAGTTTTCGAATAAATCGAAACTCGCGCAGGCTGGAGACAATAAAACAGCATCACCTTTTTCTGTTAATCTTTGAGCAGTTTTTACTGCATCATTCATGTTATTTACTTCAACCATAATATCTACTACAGCTCCAAAAGCGTCAATAATTTTACGGTTGTCGATTCCAAGACAAATAATTGCTTTTACTTTTTCGCGAACTAATGGCATTAATTCGTTGTAATCGTTTCCTTTATCAACCCCACCTACAATCCAAACCGTTGGAACATTCATACTGTCTAAAGCAAAGAAAGTAGCGTTTACATTTGTTGCTTTTGAATCGTTGATATATTGTACATTCTGAATTTTTAATACTTTTTCTAAACGGTGTTCAACACCTTGAAAATTAGATAAACTTTCACGAATCGTTGCATTTCTAATTTGCATCAATTTTGCTACAGAGCTTGCTGCCATTGCGTTTTTCATATTATGTTTTCCTTCTAACGCAATGTGTTCTGTTTCCATTGTAAACTCTTCTTGGTTGATCTTTATTTCCATTTTGTTGTTATTTATAGAAGCCCCTTCATCGAATGTTTTGGTCAATGAAAAAGGAATTAATTTTGCTTTTGTTTTGTTGTTTTTTAACCATTCTGTACTTGCCTCATCGTCTGCATCGTAAATGAGATAATCACTTTCGGTTTGGTTCATCGTTATTCGAAATTTCGAATTGATATAATTTTCATATTTATATTCGTATCGATCTAAATGATCCGGGCTGATATTGGTTATTATGGCGATATCCGGCCGGTAATCTATTATTCCGTCTAACTGAAAACTGCTTAATTCAAGAACGTATGCGTCGTATTTATTTTCGGCTACCTGCCAGGCAAAACTCTTTCCTATATTTCCTCCCAAACCTACATTGAGTCCGGCCGATTTTAGTAAATGATGCGTAAGCATTGTGGTTGTCGTTTTACCATTACTTCCGGTAATCCCTATCGTTAATGCTTCTGTAAAAGGTTTTGCAAATTCTATTTCCGAAATCACTTTTACTCCCGCAGCAACCAGCTTTTTTATTATCGGAGATTTATCCGGAATTCCCGGGCTTTTCATCACCACATCAGCATTCAGAATCAAATCTTCGGTATGCTGTTCTTCTTCCCAGTCAATTTTATTAATGATAAGAACTTCTTTATAACTCTCTTTTATCTTTCCAAAATCCGACACAAAAACGTCGTATCCCTTTTTCTTTCCGAGAATAGCGGTTCCAACCCCGCTTTCTCCTCCACCTAATACCACTAATCTCATCTATCTTAGTTTTAAAGTAACGATTGATAATATGGCTAACATTACGGCAACAATCCAGAAACGGGTCACAATTTTACTTTCATGATATCCCTTTTTCTGATAATGATGATGCAGCGGTGACATCAGAAAAATTCTTCGGCCTTCGCCAAAACGCTTTTTTGTATATTTAAAATAGGTTACCTGAATAATTACTGAAGCACTTTCGGCAAGGAAAATTCCGCAGAATAAAACAATTAATATTTCTTTACGAACTGCAATGGCTAATACGGCAATGATTCCTCCAATTGTTAAACTTCCTGTATCTCCCATAAATACGGATGCGGGAAATGAATTGTACCAAAGAAATCCAATCAATGCTCCAACAAAGGCCGAGATAAAGACGGTCATTTCTCCCGAATTGGGGATGTACATGATATTCAGATAATTTGAAAAAATGATATTTCCTGAAACGAATGTAAATATCCCGAGCGCGAGGACTGAAACTGCGGAGGTTCCGGCGGCAAGACCATCGATTCCGTCTGTTAAATTGGCTCCATTTGAAACCGCTGTGATTATGAAAATCACTACCGGAATAAATACTAACCAAGCCCATTTTTCGTATCCGTCTCCCATAAAAGAAAGAACTTCTGCATAATCAAATTCGTTGTTTTTTACGAAAGGAATTGTTGTTGCTGTAGATTTTTCCTCAACAGGAGCAGGAAGTACAACTGTTGTATTTGCTGCGGTTTTAAAAACATCTGTTTTTCCTGTATCTGTTCTTACTGTAACGGCAGGATTAAAATACAAAACTGCACCAACAATAATTCCAAGACCAACCTGACCAATAACTTTAAAAATTCCTTTTAATCCTTGTTTATCTTTTTTAAATATTTTGATATAATCGTCAACAAAACCAATAGTTCCCATCCACAAAGTAGTTACAATAAGCAACACGATATAAATGTTGTGCAGTCTGGCAAATAACAAAACTGGAACCAATGTGGCAAAAATGATAATCAATCCTCCCATTGTAGGTGTTCCTGCTTTTTCGTTTTGACCTGCAAGACCCAATTCACGTACTGTTTCTCCCACTTGCTGACGACGCAAAAAGTTAATCACCCTTTTACCATAAATAGTTGACAAAAGCAATGAAAGCATGAATGCTAAAGCCGATCTAAAAGTAATGTACTGGAAAACCCCTGTTCCAGGCACATCTAGTGTTTTGTCAAAATATTCAAATAAATAGTACAGCATATTTCTCTATTTTTTAAATTCCAATTTTGAAATTCCAAATTCCAATTGTGTGGTGGTATTTGAACTTAAAATCTTTTATTATTTATTCAGTTGTTCTAAAATTTCTTTTACTGTCTCCATATCATCAAAATGATGGCGAACCCCATTTATTTCCTGATAAGTCTCGTGTCCTTTACCGGCAATTAAAATGATATCTTTTGACTGAGCTAATTGACAAGCTGTTTTAATAGCTTGTTTTCTGTCGGTAATTCTCAGTACTTTTTTATAATTATGACCTTCAACACCTTGTTCCATTTCATCCAAAATCACTTCAGGATCTTCGTTTCTTGGGTTGTCTGATGTTAAAATTGCTTTATCACTAAGATCTGTCGCAATTTTTGCCATAATTGGTCTTTTTGTTTTATCACGATTTCCACCGCATCCTACAACTGTAATCAATTGTTCGTTTTTAGTACGGATATCATTTATCGTTTTTAGAACATTTTCTAATGCATCCGGCGTATGTGCATAATCTACAACAGCTGTAATTCCGTTATCTGATACGATATACTGAAAACGACCCGAAACACTTTCTAAATCAGACAATAAACGCAACGCTTCTAGACTATCAATTCCAAGCTCTACTGCAGTGCCATAAATAGCTAAAACATTGTAAGCATTGAAAGTTCCAATTAGTTTTACCCAAACTTCATTATCATTAACTTTCAGTAATAATCCGGATAACTGGCTTTCTAAAATCTGAGCTCTGTAATCTGCATAAGATTTCAAAGCATAAGTCAGTTTTTTAGCTGCAGTATTTTGCAGCATTACTGAACCATTTTTATCATCAATATTTGATAATACAAAAGCAGTTTTTGGCAGAGAATCAAAAAATGATTTTTTTACGTCTCTATATTCAGCAAACGTTGGGTGATAATCTAAGTGATCATGTGAAAGATTCGTGAAAATTCCGCCCACAAAATGCAAAGCTTCAGTACGTTTTTGATGGATTCCGTGTGAACTTACTTCCATAAAACAATGCGTAACTCCTGCTTCAGCCATTTCATTTAAATAATGATTTATGGTTAAAGAATCTGGTGTTGTATGTGTCGCTGGATATTCTGTTTTATCAACTACAATTTTTACTGTAGATAATAAGCCGACTTTAAAGCCTGCTTTTTCAAACAGCTGAAACAATAATGATGCAATTGTCGTTTTTCCGTTTGTACCTGTTACGCCGACTAATTTTAGTTTTGCAGATGGATCTCCAAAATAATTAGCAGCCATAAAAGCCAAAGCTGTATTGGTATCTTTTACCTGAATATAAGTGACGTCTTTCTCAATATTTTGAGGAAGTTTGTCGCAGATAATAGCTTTTGCACCTAACTGAATTGCTTTTTCAATATAATCGTGTCCATCAGAAAGCGAACCGCGAATTGCCACAAAAACATCATTTGATTCTACTTTGCGTGAATCAAATTCAATTTTCTGAATATCAATATCTGTTGAACCTGTTACAGATTCAATAGATACTTTATATAATATGTCTTTTAATACTTTCACGATAATTCTAATACAATTGTTGTGTTTTTGCTAATACTGGTTCCGGCTTGAATCGATTGATTTTTTACTTTCCCCATTCCATTTACTTTTACTTTCAAACCTAAATTCTCCAGCAAAGCAATCGCATCCATTCCCGGCATTCCTTTTAAATTAGGAATCTGGCTTAATTTTTTATTAGCCTCTTTTTCATATTTTTCATAACTGATTTCTTGTTTTGCAATTTTAGAATCCAGTTGTTTTATTTTATTGGTTGATGGCGCATCTGTAAATATTTTTTGAGCGATTCTTTTAAAAACCGGTCCTGCAACGTCTGCCCCGTAATAATTATTTCTAGCTGTATTAGGTTTGTGAACCACTACAATACAAGAATATTTTGGATGATCTGCCGGAAAATATCCAACGAAAGAAGACGCATAATACAATGCTGATTTCCCTTCTTTCCCGCCGTAATTAACCTGAGCTGTTCCTGTTTTTCCTGCCATTGAAAAATCTTTCGAATACAGTTTAGAACCCGTTCCTTTTTTAACCACATTTTGCAAAACCGCTCTAACTTTCTTCAAGGTTTCAGGCGAGCAGACTCTTGGGTTTATTACTTCGACATCAAACTTTTTAATTGTTTTATTCCATTCTTTAATTTCAGATACAAACTGCGGTTTAACCATTACACCATCATTTGCAACTGAATTGTAAAATGCCAGTGTCTGCATTGGCGTAACCGAAACATTATATCCAAAAGCCATCCACGGAAGTGTAGTTCCTGACCAATGTTTGTCACCCGGCTGCGGAATATAAGGTCTTCCTTCTCCTTTAAAATGCAAGCCCAAAGTTTTATTTAATCCCCAGCTTTTGATATGATTTACAAACTTCGATGGATTATTTTTGTAATTTTCATAAACAGCCTGAACCATTACGGTGTTTGACGAAAGCTCGAATCCGCGGGCTAATGAAACTTTTCCATAACCGCCATGATGGGAATCGCGCACTGATTTTCCGTAATATTTAACTACACCACCCTGACTATCATAGACCTTACTTGTATCTGCCACTTTATCTTCTAAAATCGCCATTAAATCAACTAGTTTAAAAGTCGATCCGGGTTCCTGAGATTCAGCAATAGCATAATTTGTTGTTTCGTAATACGATCCGTCTTCTGCTCTTCCTAAATTTGAAATTGCTTTTACATGACCTGTTTGTGTTTCCATAACCACAACACAACCGTGATCTGCTTCGTAATCTTCTAATTGTTTTAATAAAGCGTGATGTGCAATATCCTGAATAAAAACATCTATAGTCGAAATTACATCGTAACCGTCAATTGGATCTACTTCGTTTACATCACGAATCGGTTTCCACTGTCCTTTTGCGATTTTCTGTTTTAGAATTTTTCCGTCTTTTCCGTTTAGATAGTTTTTAAAAGCCCATTCTATTCCTTTTCCAACTTCAACTCCGGTTGCCGGGTCAATTCGGTCGTAACCAATTGTTCTTTCAGCAATTTTACCTATCGGATGTTTTCTAACAGTTTCCTGCTCTACGATAATCCCGCCTTTAAAAGCGCCTAAATTGAATAATGGAAAGCCTTTAATTTTTACATATTCGGTATAACTTAAGTTACGGGCAATTAAATAATAACGGTTTTTATTGGCTCTCGCCTTTCTTAATTCTTTTTCGTAATAACCTGATGGTCTGTCTAAAACAGTTTCCAGAGAATCTGACAATTGTTTTACATACTTCTCAAAAGTTTCTGTTTTTGGCGCTTTTGCATCAAAACGAATTTCATAATTTGGAATTGATGTTGCCAGTAAACTCCCGTCAGCCGAATAAATATTTCCTTTATTTGCCGGAATTACAAAGTTTCTTACCGTACGCTGTTTCGCCAGTTTTCTGTAATAATCTCCTTCAACCCATTGAATATTGGTTAATTTAACGACAATAGCAATTGCCATCAAAAAGATGAAAACTGCTACGAGGTAAATTCTGTAGGATATATGTTTATCGTCTACTGCCATATTCTTTTAAAGAAACTTTTTTCTTCTTCTTTTTTAACTTCTATTTTTACAGGAGGCACCGTTGATGGAAAAATCTGCTTTTCGAGCATTTTATCCGATATAGTCGACTCCATTTTCAGCTTCATTAATTCTGAACGTCGATCTACAAATTCTGATCTTAGTTCTTTCACTTCATTGTTTAGTTTTGCTATTTCAAAAACCTTTTGCTCGTATCGTTGTGTATTTGCAATCATCAGAATCGCAAGCAGAATTATAAAAACAATGAAACGCCAGTTTTTTACGGCATCGTCGTTTATTAGAAATCTTGCTTTTAATATGCTGAATACTCCACTTTTCATTTTCTACCTATATATATGTATTATATCTTTTCGGCAATTCTCAATTTTGCACTTCTTGCTCTATTGTTAATTTTGATTTCCTCATCATCCGGAACAATCAGTTTTCCTATTGTTTTAAACGGCACCGAGAAGTTTCCGTAAAAATCTCTCTCTGGCTCTCCTTCAAACATTCCGTTTTTAATAAATCTTTTTACCAGCCTGTCTTCTAAAGAGTGGTATGAGATTACAGAGAATCTTCCGCCCGGTTTTAAAATTTCAAGAGACTGTTCTATAAATTCTTTTAAAACATCCATTTCCTGATTTACCTCGATTCGAATCGCCTGATAGATTTGAGCCAATATTTTATTTCGAACTTTCTCCGGTAAATATTTTTTCAAAACTTCTTTTAATTCATCTGTCGTTTTTATTGGTCTATGATGTCTGGCTTCTACAATTGTTCTTGCCAGCACTGGCGCATTTTTCAATTCCCCATAATCAAAAAAAACACGACGTAAATCCTGTTCTTCATATTCATTTACCACTCGGTAAGCATTTAAGTCATTTTTTTGACTCATCCGCATATCCAGCTCAGCATCGAATCTTGTTGAGAAACCTCTCTCCGGAACATCGAACTGATGTGATGAAACTCCTAAATCTGCCAAGATTCCATCTACTGCTTTTATTCCATGAAAACGAAGAAATCTTTTTATAAATCTAAAATTCTCATTAATTAAGGTAAACCTTTCATCAGGCAGCGCATTTGCCAGCGCATCTTCATCCTGATCAAAAGCAAACAATTTTCCGTTTGGCCCTAAACGTCTCAAAATTTCTTTTGAGTGCCCGCCGCCGCCAAACGTTACATCTACATAAATGCCGTCTGGCTTAATATCTAAACCATCAACCGTTGGATGAAGTAAAACCGGATTATGATATTCCATTGTCGTCGTCATTAATATTTCCCATTACTTCCTCGGCTAAATCGGCAAAATCCATATCTTCGCCGCTTATTGATTTTTCGTATAAATCTTTATCCCAAATTTCCACTATATTAACCGCAGATGAAAAAACCACATCTTTAGAAATACCTGAAAATGTCACCAAATCTTTTGGCACTAACAATCTTCCCAATGCATCAATTTCTACCACTTTAACACCAGCAGTAAATCTTCGGATGAAATCATTGTTCTTTTTTACAAAACGATTCAACTTGTTAATTTTCGCCATCATCAAATTCCATTCATCCATTGGATACAATTCTAAACACTGCTGAAACACCGAGCGCTTCAAGACAAAACCGTCCTGAAGTGACGAAGCCAATTGCTTTTTTAAAGGCGCAGGTATCATTAACCTCCCTTTTGCATCGACTTTACACTCATATGTCCCTACAATTGTATTCAAGAAAAACTACTTAACATGTTATACAGCAAAAATATAAAAAATTTTACCACATATTACCACTTACTACCACTTTGTTGATAAGTTTAAGCCATTTACTACCACTTTACATAAACATTGATCAATCAACACTTTAGATATTAATCAGCCTGCAGAATGATTCTTTTAACAATTAAAAAAATTAAGTAGCATTTCTCTTAAAAAATTAATTATAATGCAATGAATTTAACATTTACATAATATTCGCAAAACTGTTTTAAAAGCTGATTTTTAAACAGTTATAAGTTCTACTAAAATTATGTAGTTAAAAAATGGCAGCAAAAATCCATTTTTATTTATTTAACCCTATATTTGTCGAAATTGAAATTGGCATTAGATTAGATGGACAAACACTATAAAAAAGAAGGCAAATACAGCTATTTTGAAGCAGGAGAAGGAACCCCTATCGTTATTTTGCATGGGTTAATGGGAGGTCTAAGTAACTTTGATGGTGTAGCACAATATTTCCCAACGAAAGGATATAAAGTTGTTATTCCGGATTTGCCAATATACACACAAAGCATTTTAAAAACGAACGTAAAAAGTTTTGCTAAATACGTTAAAGATTTCATCACTTTTAAAGGTTTCGACAAAGTAATTCTTCTTGGAAATTCTCTGGGAGGACATATCGCCTTGTATCATACAAAGCTTTATCCTGAAAAAGTTGCCGGACTTGTAATTACAGGAAGTTCAGGACTTTATGAAAGCGCAATGGGAGACAGTTACCCTAGAAGAGGCGATTATGAGTACATTAAAAAGAAAGCTGAAGATGTATTTTATGATCCGAAAATTGCAACTCCGGAGCTTATTGATGAAGTATATGCGACTGCCAATGACCGCATAAAACTGATTAAAACGTTAACAATTGCCAAGAGCGCAATTCGTCATAATATGGCCAAAGATTTACCAAAAATGACAGTTGACACCTGCATCATTTGGGGTAAAAATGACTCAGTAACGCCTCCAAATGTTGCTGAAGAATTTGACAAATTATTGCCTAATTCAAGTTTGTACTGGATTGACAAATGTGGACACGCTGCTATGATGGAGCATCCTCAGGAATTTAATGAAATTCTTGAGAAATGGCTTACCGAAAAGAATTTATAGCATCTAACTTTCGATTTAAAGGAGGTTTTAAAACCAAAGAACATGAAAATTAATACCGCCGAATTTATTGTCAGTAATTCTGATGCAGCAAAATGCCCGAAAGATTTTTTGCCGGAATACGCATTTATAGGCCGATCAAATGTTGGAAAATCATCGTTGATAAACATGATTACCAACCATAAAAACTTAGCAAAAACATCTGGAAAACCTGGAAAAACCCAGCTTATAAATCATTTCAAAATCAACAATAATTGGTTTTTGGTCGATTTGCCCGGTTATGGATATGCTAAGGTTTCAAAAAAAACAAAATCAATTTTCCAGCAGTTTATTACTGATTATTTTGAAAACAGAGAACAGTTAGTCTGCGCTTTTGTTTTGATTGATATTCGTCATGAAGCCCAAAAAATAGACATTGAATTTATGTCGTATATGGGTGAAAGTGAAATTCCGTTCTGCATTATTTTTACCAAAGCAGACAAAATTAGTAAAGGAAAAATCGATTCACATATTGCAGCTTACCGCAAACAGATGTATGCCAACAACTGGGCAGAAATGCCTCAGTATTTTGTAACCTCATCAACAGAATCTATTGGAAAAGATGAACTCTTGACCTATATAGATGAAGTAAACCAAGAGGTTTTTAAAAATAACAGCGGTTTTTTAAATTCGATTTAAGAAGTTAAATTCCCACAATAAAAAAATCCCAAATTCCGATTGAAGCAATTGGAATTTGGGATTTTTATTTTTTTTAAGAAAAATCTTAAAACTATATATTTAAAACTATATTTGAAGCAAATCAATTATAGCGTATGGGTAATTTTAAATCAATTTATTTAGTATTCAGTTTTGTTTCTCTTTTTATTTTTTCATCTTGCCAATCGCCACATTATATGTTTATGACCGGGCAGAGAACCGGAGTTGATTTTACATCTGGAAAATGGCTGCTAAATGAATTAGATTGTCCCAAAAATTCCAAAGACAAGTTAACCGAAGAATCTCTGACTTTTTTTAAAAAGAATTTAGGAGATCGTATATTTTACATTCATGACGTAAAAGGACTGCTTGTTACCCGAAAGATTAATTTAAACCCCAACAGTGTCAAAATAAAGGAACTTAAAGACGGAACTGGCTTTGATTTTTTTATTAATATTTCTACCAAAAAAAATAAAAGTGACTTATCATCTGTAGAACTTTACCCGGACGACTACAGCTCAGGAAAAAATGAAGCTTCAGTAATTCTGGAAATATACGATTTGAATTTACAGCAAATTATTTATTCGCAAAACATTATAGGCATCACTAATAAAGCAAACACAAAATCGATGTGGGAAACAGAAAAATCAAGCAAGCTTGCTGACAATGTTGTTTTTTACAAAAATTCAAATGCTTTAATGACAGGAGCTTAAAAAAAGATTTTTAAAGATTTAAAGAAAAGATCTGTTAAATAAGATTATAAAAAAATTCCAAATTCCAACTTGTAATTGGAATTTGGAATTTTTATTATTGAGAATTTCTGTTTTTTAAAGGAATTGATTACGTAAATCTATTTTAGGGATGGACATTTCTTTGTTTCTCCAACAAACTACATCTGATTCTTCAAATCATTACTTTTATCTAATGTGAACAATCGTAAAAATGCCTTTTCAAGTTTGATTTCTTTTTTGTCGTTTTTTAGGGTCACTGTAAAATTTTTAAAATCGTCATCAACAGTTATGAAAATTGTAATAACTGACTTAGGACTTGCTTCTTCCAGATTTTTGAAAGCCTCTATGGTTTCCTGCTCATCTAGTGTTTCCAGTCTTATTAGATAGTTTCTGTGGTTTTGGGCTGTGACATACATACCTAATTTATTTGGAACTACCTTACTGCTGGGCTCTAGTATAATTTTGTTGTATTCCCCCTGGCTAATTTTCGGAGCTAAACATCTCATATATTCGCTATTAAAAGAACCCATATAATGGTGATACATTACTAATGGTTTATTAAACTCCACTTTCCAATTGTAGCGCTGCCTGTAATCGTCCCATTGTTTACTGCTTATTTTTCCTTGTTTAATTATTTCCCTCACTTCAGGAGGAACTTCTCTGGAAATTAACTCTTTTTCAACTACAGCCTCAGGCATATCACCACTTGATTTAAAATGCGCTTTATATACTTCATTTGCTTCTTTTCGGCTTAGCTCTCTGGCTTGGTATCTTCCTATCTCTACTTTATTCTGGCCATTCATCCATACTACCACCATCCCTGTTGGGGCTAATCCCACTGTAAGGGAATTATAGGTTTCCCTATGCAGGGTTTCTTTACCATCTTTAGATTCAATTGGAATGCTATATCTCATATAGCCTTCCTTAAATAAATTGTAGATTTTTTGTTGTGGCAGCGCAAATTTTCCTTCATAAATTTTCATCTCGGTTGGTGCATACCATACAATACTCACATGATCAGGGGCAGGTTTTGGCTGACTGGACCAACTGCGGGCAGAGCCTGTCCAATTTGATCCTCCAGTATCACTCATGTTTGGAATCAGAGTTATGTATTTGCCTTCACTAGAATAAAATACATTTGGCGATAAGACCACTACAGGGTAGCCTTCTGGGGTGCAAGCCATTCCGTCCCAATCAAATTTTTCTTCGTTCATGTTTCCTTTAATTGTGTTTTCCTTCTTTTGGCACGCAGTAAATTGCGTGATTAGAATAAATGTTATTACTGTAATTATTTTGTACTTCATTTGGTTTGCGTTTATCCGTTGTCTGCAATTATTATACGTTTCATTGAAGTAAACCCATCTGGCCTGTTTGTTTCCATACCCATGGAGTCATTTGCTGAAATGTGTAAGTATCGGTTGCGGATAAATTTCAATTCATGAATGTTGTTCCATTTTATCTTAAGAGATACCGCTCCTTCCTTTTCAATAGCGAGGTTCAAAAGCTTATTTTTAGCATTCTCCAGTTCGGGAACTACTTTGAAAGCTTTATATTCATTACCATCGTCAAAAGACTTAAATTTTACTCCGTTTTTCTTAGCAAAATACATCATGATGGCCAGAGCGATAAATTGATAGGAATTTTTTAATTTTCTTGTTCCATTATAACTTTGCCCCGCACTTTTTACCTGCTCTTCAGTATACCAGCCTTCGGCTATCCAGTCCTCTTTTTTCTTAAACCAAGGGCGTATGACTCGTTTTTCTATGTGTTCGTACTCTTCGTAGCCTCCGCCAACATCAGAGTGCGCACCAGGAATTTGAAATTCGAAGCCTACGCCTGCGGCTATAGAACTGGCAATGTTGGTGAGTGAAAAATTTTTACGGTATTCGTTTTCGGCCGTAAGGTGTATCACTTTCTTGACCATACCGTCTAGGCGCAATCCTAATTCTTTAACGTCATTATCAAAATTATAACTGAGTACTGAGCCGTATTTATCAAAATGACCTTCAGGCTCATAAGATGATACAGTATCAAACAAACCTGCAAATGCATAGGTTATCTCGGCTTTTGGATAATTTTTTTTAAACGAATCCTGCGTTGTAGTGAGAAAACTTCGTGCGGCCGCCGCCCCGCGACTGAAACCAAAAACCTTGATGATCAGCTCTTTTACATATTCTTCATCTTCTTTAAAAACCTCGTCAATTTTTTCCTTAATTTTTGTAAAACCTTTAGTTACTTTTACAGGAATACCAGTATCTCCAGAGCCAAAGGCAAAACCCATGGTATCCCCAATCTGATCATCCTCAGTTCCTTCTCCCTCAATATAGTCTACTACAGTTCTACCTTTTGTATCCTCAATCGCCATGTAAGACAAAGCGGCTACATTGGAGTATCCGTTTTCGTAGCTGCTTTCTTTCTCATACGTTTTCTTGTAAATAACTTTACTGTCTTTACTGGTATCACTTTTGGTGTCTTTGTCCAAACGCCTAAAAGTGTTGTTTCTATTATTTTTCGTTCCATCAAAAAACAATATGGCAGTCACTTTAACTCCAACTAGATTTTCAATAGTTTCGTAAGCTGCAGGATCACCATGTGTTACCCCATTTTCTTTACCACCCTGTATTACTCTTTCAGCAATGTTTTCAATACCTTTTCTGCCATATGTAATGCTGTTACCTCCGGTAAACTCAATAATATCTCCTTGTACAATAGTTGTTTTGCTCATAATTAAAACATAATGGTATTTTCTGATGAGTTGTTTTTTATTTCTTTTTCGGAGTGCTGTTCGTGAGTCCCTTGACTTTGAGCTGTTATTTTCCCATTTGCTATACGGGTTCTATCCTTTTCTGTGCGAGATTCTTTGTTCCCTTTTATATATTCAGACATCCTGCCTATTACATTAATCAGATAATCCGTACCAACAGATATACTATAATATAGTCCAGTTTTTGTTTCTTTATATCCAATTGCAGTTTCGTTTATATTTTGTCCTGCATTAGTTGTTATGTCTTTACCAGCACTTATTATTATATCTTCTCCTGCATTTAGTGTTAGATTTTTAGGAGCGTCGACAGTCGTATTTCCGTTTCCATCCATAAAATACTTATTGCCGCTTGGATCTTCAATAGAAACACTTCCATCGGCATCATTCATTATGCTTGTAATTCCAGAACGGGTTTTCATGACCTTTAAATCATTATTAGGCGTACTGAAACCGCTTTTTTCTTTTCTACTGGTTATGGTTCCCATTGCAATAGGCAGTTCGGCATTATTACCCTGAAAATCTACAAAAACTGTATCGCCAATTTCCGGCAGCGTATGGCTTCCTCTGGCATCGCCTCCGTATTTCTGCACGAAGGGAATATAAGGAGTGGTTTCGCCTTTGGCTTCCTGCCACGGCATCTGCACCTGTATGCCGCTGAGTCCGTCCGGGTCTGCATTGCCCGTTACAATGGCGGTCTGGCTTCTGCAGAACGGC